>Ga0209471_1000060_pt1 | contig 88154 bp, 72 predicted proteins | sample GraSoiAngelo_128_FD_185885 | JGI IMG/M metagenome (GOLD analysis project Ga0209471, IMG submission 185885) | Grasslands soil microbial communities from the Angelo Coastal Reserve, California, USA - 14_0927_12_20cm (SPAdes) (version 2) | ecosystem: Environmental > Terrestrial > Soil > Grasslands ...
CGAGTTGGCTTCCGATGCGTCTTTCAGCAAGTAGCCGGTAACCCCGGCTCGCACTGCCGCCAGGAATTGTTTCTCGTCGGCGTCTACGCCAATCAATACAATCCCGATGCCAAGTTGCCCTAGCGACCCTAGCCCCTCAAATGTGAAATTAGCCGGAAGCCAACTCGCTAGAGACGCTCCGATAACCAGCACATCGCAGCTGGATTCCACAATGTCTTTTATCGTTAAGTCGACCTGCCCGCTTTCTCCAACCACTGTAACGTCTGGACGTTTGCAAAAAAGGCGCACCAAAGCCTCACGCAACAGGCGGGTTTCAATTAGCAAGAACACCCGGATAGGTTCGTTGGGGACAGCGTTGGTCATTGGGGCCCAGGTGGCTTGGTGCAACGAACATCGCCGAGGACTAATGGTTTTGACGCTCAGTCACAAGGACGGGTGCTGTGTCTGGCCGTCAAATTTGAAAAAATAAAGTAAAACTCCTCTTCTTCGCTTGTCAAGGCTTATTTGCTGATGGCTTATTTGCTGATGGGAGATAGTATTTCTTTGCACATAAATTCTTGCTGCGCCTGTCCGGAAAATTCCTAATCGAAATCTCGAAGGAATTCCTGCTCTGCATTGCCCACTTGCTACAGCGTAATTCTTCATCTATGTTCCGTGTGCACTGCCGTGTCTGGCCGCCAACCGCGGTCTCGACGAGCAACAACTCTCTCAGAAGTAAAACCGCAGCGCGAGTTGTAGGTTCCGCTCGCCTTGCCCCGAACTGCCACTGCCTTTAAACGTAACCTTACCGAACGTGGGACTTGTCGGGTTGAAATCCACGCCGCCTCCGCTGTTGCCGCCCCAGTTCGGGTGATTCCACACGTTGTAGGCCTCGGCTCGGAACTGGAACCCCCTCTTCTCGTTCATCGGGAAGGACTTGAACAATCCCATGTTCCAGTTCTGAAATCCCGGCTGATAAATAAGGTCGCGAACAAGCTGCGTGTTGAACGTGCCTGCCGGGGGCGCTGTGAAGATGGAGGATCCGTCGGGGTTCGTTGTCGCAAACCACTGATTGGGATCTTTCGCCCCGTTCGCGGCAAACTTCCCGATGATGTAGGGATGGCCGTTGACAACCCAGTATTGGCCATTTACTCCACATCCGAAGTTCGGGTCCAAACCCACACCAACGTAGTCCTTAGGCCCGGCAACGCTGCATGGCGTGCCCGTCTGGAACTGCGAAATGCCGCTGATTTGCCACCCGCCGAGCGCCTTACTGACGAAACCCCTTTGGTGACGGAAGAAGGGCAATTCGTAAAGATAATTGACAGTCAAGATATGGCGAACATCGAACTCTGAGGGGCCCCACAACATACCCGGATCGTAGGTATCTGGAACCACGTCCCGCTGGTTCGATCCATTGTCCATGCTCTTGGACAAGGTATAAGCAGCGCCAAATTGAAGGCCATTCGAGAAACGTCGAGTCCAGGAAACTTGCAGCGAATGATAAATGGAATTAGCAACGTTGTCGGTCTCGCGGATCGAGCTGAAACCCTTGTACGGCCGGAACGCATTGAGATTGCATGCCGGCTTTGCCCCGGGGAGAAGGCATGGGTTTGCCGCAACAACGGCTGCAGTCGGTTGATTGATATCCGCCTCCCGTTGCAGATGCAACCCGTGGCGGCCCACATATCCGATGCTGAGAAGCGACTTCCAGAATAACTGGCGCTCCACCGTGAAGTTCCAGTCCCACGCCTCTGGATTCTTGAAGGCTTTACTCTGTGTCGTTACCACCAGCGGCAAGGCGTTCGTTCCATTTCCTCCCGGATTGTCTACCGACCCGAGTGTAACGCTGGCATTTGGCTGAAACGGCGGATTTCCGCCAAGAAAGATCGAATCGCTTACACCCAGCCGCGTAAAGAACCGACCCCCGCCCACCCGCAGCACAGTGTTCTTGTTGAACTGGTAGGCAAATCCCACTCGCGGCTGGATCTCGCCCCACTGAATGTCCGAGTAATGATTCGGAACTCCGGGATGGAACAAGACACTGTATAAAGTCGTGCGGGCTTCGGGCACGCGCCCAATCGCTGAAGTGGGAAAGCCCGTTCCCGGTATCACCATCCCGTTGTAAAGCTGATCAATCGTTGGACTCCCTGTGATCAAGCCTGTCGTGGAATCAACCGTGACCGCTTTGCTCGGATCGTAAAAGCTGGGGTCAAACACGATCATGTTTCCCCACACCGCATGGTAGGGCACGACAACTGTGTAGCGCGCGCCGTAGGTGATGGTCAGATTCTGACGGGCTTTCCAGGCATCCTGACCAAAGCCCTCAAACATATTCGACCGAAAGATCGTGTACGCGCGGTGGCCGATTTCCGAATAGGTATCAAACAGTCCGAGAGCCGCATTTCCGACGGCGACTCCCGTTCCGTTGGGGCGGCCATCTGTAAACAAAAATTGGCCGTTTTGATTGTTCGTGCAAGTCGGACACGCCTGCACGTTGATTTCATCGTTGTCATTCTCTCCCGAGTGCTCCACTAATCCACCAAACTTAAATGTGTGATTCCCTTTGATCCAGCTGAAGCTTTCCGATAAGTCAGATATGGGTCCTGCCGAGTGCGAGGGATACGGCCCACCGTTGATCTGGGAGAAGTTGCTCATGTTGATTGTGGGAATGCGGTTGGGAAGGAGCTTCTCGCTTACGGGGAATATATATGGATAGTTAAGTCCGAAGTAGCCGGTGCCCTGCACCACACCCTTCGTGCGATCCAGGAAGGCCGGCGCGTTTACCGGGATGTGAACAACGTCCTGTGCATAGGTTAGGAGAATCTCGTTCACCCTCGTCGGGCTGATCGTCCACACATGGTCGATCGAATATGTCTGGTTCGGCCGGTCGAAATACTTTGGCGTTTCGTTGGTGTTTCCATCGAGCGGCTGGTATTCCCAAAATGAGTAATATAGGTGGCGGAACCGAAGGCGTTGGTTTTCCGTCATATTTATATCAATCGCGATCGTATCCTTGCGCTGGTGTTGCGGGTGCTGTGCTGAAAAAAACCAGTTGTTGCCGTTGGAAAGCGGTGTCGTGAGATTGGGCTGAGGAAACACGTTTAGAATCCCAAGACCATTTGGGCTGGCTGTCGTTCCCGTTGTCGTGCTTCCCGGCTGCGGAATGATATTACCGGGGAAACATCCGTTTGTGTTGAACGCGCCCGGAGAGGTCCCCGTAGGAGGAGTAATTTCCTGGCCGCATTGTGAGGCCAGGGGCGAGTTTGGATCCGTTATAAATGCGGGAATCTTGTTCTGCAGGGCGTCCTTACGCGTGATGAAAGTGTTGTTCGGATCCAGCAGCTCGCTGAAATCGCCCGTTCGCATCTTGACGCTTGGAACCGTCAGGCTCTGCGTGTCCGTGAAGATGTACCTCACCCACTCCTGGCCCCAGTACCAGAAGACCTTAGTCTTGTTCGTGTTGAAATGGTTCGGGATGTACAAGGGGCCTCCGATGTTATATCCGAACTGGTTGTAATGAATTGGCGCGGTGATCTTCGTCGTTGCGGGAACCGCATTGCGTCTCCAAGGGTTCGCGTCAAAAATCGTATTGCGAACGTATTCGTAAGCCGCCCCATGAAACTCCTGTGTGCCGCTCTTTGAGGTGATACGAATTTGCCCGCCGGAGGATCTCCCGAATTCCGGCGCATAATTCGCGGTCAGAACCTGCACCTCCTGCGTGGAGTCAAGATCGGCAGCTCCCAGGCTGGTACCGTTTGAACGCGTGCGCACCGCGGGCGCCCCATCATAGGTGATCAGGCTCTCCGGCGTTCTTGCTCCGTTGATGTTCGACGGGCCCTGGCTGAAATTGAAAGAGAGATTCGCCAGGGTTCCTCCCCTCATCCCCGGCAGCAAATTCGCCATCAGGACTGGATTACGCCCCATGAGCTCCAGCGAGTCAATTTGTTCTCGCGTAACCAACTTCTGCACAGCTGCCGATTCCGTTTGCAGCACCACAGCTGATGCCGAGACCTCCACGGTTTGATTCGCTTGACCCACCGTCAGCGATGCGTCAATCACCATATCCGCCGCCGGGTCCGGTTTGTTGTTCGTGCTCTCGAACTTCTGGAACCCCGACGCCTCCACCGTCATCGTGTACAGCCCCGGCGGCACGTTCGTTATGACGTAATACCCTGATTCGTTTGTGGTCGTCTGGCGCTCCACGCCAGTATTGCTTCGAATGGTCACCTTCGCGTTCGGTACCGTCGCACCCGAAGGGTCCTTCACAAATCCGGAAATCTTTCCCAGGTCCGACTGCGCCAGCAAACTCCCCGCCCCCCCCAATATCCCGCAAAGCATCATGATTCCCGTGATCAACGCAAGAAAAGAGACATGCCCGTTTCGAATTGCCATTCGAATCATCACCCCTCCTCAGACGGGCTCCCGCCACGGCGCAAAATCTCTCAATTGTACGGATTTGCTATCACTCGGTAGAAAGACCACTTGCTCATGGAGCGTCTGTGGCAGCTACACCACCACTCCACCCGAGCACCACGCCAGCCCGCGCCCGTGAGTTTGCAAGATGCTGCTGTGAAATAAATCAGGTAAACCCTTGAACGCGCCTCAGGTGAATTACTGACGTTGCGAAATCTGAGGAAATATTTCAAAAACTGGAAGCTAGTGACTTGAAAGGAACGTACAGCGGCGTCTACTGGCGCGATGCAACTCCGTGCTGCACTTAACAGGGCGCCAGAACAGAAATTGAACCGATTCCACCTTGAATCTTTCTAGTTGTTAGCGACGGCGCCGCTTTTTCCACAGGGCCCTTTGGGGAGCGCGGAGGCTAGCTCCCGCTTTCCCTCCTTAGTGTTCTCGTAGAGCGCGCCACTCGGTGCGCCCTCTACGGTCAAAATACTCGGGCTCCAATAGGCACATGACTGCACTGGCTCCAGCCATGGGCTTCAAATGATTGCAACTTCGCGCACGCGAGGGCGTTTGCGCTTCCACTCGTAATCCTTGCGCAGCTTCTCCTGGTGCTTCTTTACCTGCGCTTCCAGTTCGCTGAACGCTTTCTTGCAACTGGTGCGCACCGCAGCCGCTTCCCCGGTGGCGCGCAGCGACCCCGACGGCAGCGAGAGGGTTAGTGCGCAGGAAATTTCCTGCGTGCGCGGGTTCACCGAAAACCCACCGTGTAACTGCACCAGATCCGGCGAGTAGCTCTTCAACAATTTCTGCAATTTGGCTACGTGACGCGCAACTTCAACTTCCACCGGTTTGTGCGATTCGACATGCTTGTAATTGATGGAAAGTTTCATGTTTGCACCTGTGGAACTTTCTCGGAAGGGGCGGGCAAACGGGGATAGGCAAGCAGTACCGCATCGGGCACAGCATAGCAGCCTGTCGCGGCGGGGGCAACCGTTCTGCCATTTCTTCCATTTCTTTTTTCAATGCGTTGCAAAGTCTATCCTACCCATATATAAGGTCCAGCAGAGCGACTATGCCGCCACACCGACGAAAAACTCCCCTCCCCGCCAGCGTTTTCCATGTGCCAGGCCCTCAAGATCATCCCGGCACGCCCAATACCCTGGACGTTCCAGAGGCTCAAGCCGCCGCAGGCGAAGCGCAGGGCGCCTCGTCCCCGCATGCCCTCCGCATCGGCCCCGCCGGCTGGTCTTATCCGGACTGGCACGGCTACGTTTATCCCTCGCGCCGGCCGCGCGGCTTCCACGAAGCCGCCTATCTTTCTGAATTCTTTGACACCATCGAAATCAACACTTCGTTTTACCAGCCGTTGAAACCGGAGACCGCCAAGCAATGGGTCGATCTCGTTTCCGGGAACCGCAATTTCGTCTTCACCGCAAAACTTTGGCAGCGCTTTACGCATGACGTTGCTTTCGCAATTTCCGGCTCCGCCACGGACGACGAGAGCGCCGTCCGCACCGGCTTCGACGTCTTGCGCGCCGCCGGAAAGCTCGGCGCCGTCCTCCTGCAATTCCCTTTTTCCTTCCACCGCACCAAGGAATCCATGGCCTATCTCTCCGCGGTGCTGCTGCGTTTTCGCGATTACCCGCTTGTTGTCGAAGTGCGCCACGACACCTGGAACTCCCCCGAAACTCTGGCGCTTCTGCTCGAGCACAGCGCGGGCATCTGCAACATCGACCAGCCCATCATCGGGCGCTCGCTCGCGCCTTCCGCGCAGGCGACCTCACCCGTCGGCTACGTCCGCCTGCACGGCCGCCGCTACGACACCTGGTTCACCGACGACGAAAACTTGCCGTCGCACGAACGCTACAACTATCTCTATTCCCAGGAAGAGCTTGAACCGTGGATCGCCCGCGTCCGCAAAGTCAGCGAGCACACGCAGCGCTCCTTCGTCATCACCAACAACCATTTCCAGGGCAAGGCCGTGGTTAACGCGCTCCAGCTCATCAGCATCCTGAAGCGCAAAAAAGTGAAAGTGCCGGAGCCCCTCCGCCAGCACTATCCCGAACTCAACGAAATTGCCGACCAGCCTCCCGCCGAGCCCACCCTGTTCCCGCTCGATCGCCCCAAGGACCTAACGAAGTAGGTGTTGTAGTCGCCGACCGGAATTTATACCGACTTGGTCGGGGAGTCGGTTCTTTTTTTTCTAACAAGTTCTTTACAAACTGCTCGGGGCTTTCCTTGCCATTCCAGCATCAAAGCCTGAACTGACAGGCGCGGCCGCAAGGAAACAACACCAAAACGCAACTCGGCCGATCAGCCTCCCGCCTCGGGCCCACTCCGTTCCCGACCGATCGCGGTAAGGGCATAACGAAGTAGAACGCTGCAATGTCCGCCCTTTCGACTCTTTGCTTTTTTCGCCCGACTCCCTTACCCCGGTCTTCCCTTGCAACCACTGCGCCTCGGTCGGCTTGCCCAAAATCATCTCGTAATCGGTGAACACCACGTCGCCGCCGACCAGCTCTGGAGACAGACTCGAACTGCTTTACCGCCGCGACCCTCCATGGCGCGCCTGCGCTGCGCAGTCTTCAAAAATAAAAAGGTGCAGAAAGCGCGTCGGGTCGTTTTTCTCCTGCCATGCCAGATACATCTTTGTTCCGGGCTCGTTTCCTTGCACGTACCGGACAAACACCTTGATCGCCTGCTTGACTTTCTCCACCGGGGACGGCTTCACGCGGTATCCCCCGGTCTGATAAATGGCCATCCGTGCTCTCCTGTTTTGAAGTGGCTACCCTTTTTGAAGTGACACCCGTTCGCAATAGGAGACTACCAAATGGCCTGTCGTATTCCTCCTCAAGAGAACCGACATGTCTGTTTCTTATCCACTTATTCGCAGTCTTCTGTCGCGTGTCCGCTGTTCCGTTGACTGAAGCTCGAAGGCCCATCGGCGCGTCGTGGAGGGCAAGGCTCAGTTCCGCGCAGTCCTCACAATGTAGTCGTTGGCCCTGATTGCCGTGGCCCGTCGACAGTGGGTTCGAAGCTCAGAAAGCCAGCGATAGCGGCAGCCTCGGTCGGAAACGTTTCAAAGATGGGCAGCAGGCGGGCGATTTCCAGGGCCTGCTTGAAGTTCGGGCGGAGATTCGAGAGCTTAAGCTGTCCACCTTTCGCTTTTGTCTTTCGATGCGCTTCGATCAGTGCGCCGAGGCCGGCGCTGTCCACATAATTGACGTGCTCCAGATTAATCACAATTCTTGTCGCGCCGGAGGAGAGGAGATTGTCAACCGTGGTGCGAAACCCGATGCCCTCATCTCCGAGCACCAAGCGCCCTCGAAGCGCCAGAAGGTAAATCCCGTTCATTTCTCGCTGTGTAATTTCTAAGGACACCGTGACCTCCCCATCCGCCACTATCTGGATTGCCTGTTCGTCCATAATAGCTTCCCGATTCCACATACCAAAAGCAAGACCCGAAGTGGTGAATTAACCGGATTGGAGCGGTCTATCTTAAACCGTAATGCTAGCATGTATTTGAAGAATACATATCATATCATTGATTATGCGCGGGTTAGAGGGTGGGGCGAGTGGTGTTTCAAATTGAGAAAGGGAAATCCTCCCTTTCGCCCCGCAGAAATCATCCAGGGCACAAAAACCATGCTGCGCGAAAGCGTCCCCGGCTAATTCTTTCGCGTGGGTTGCAAGTAAGCCTTAACCTCCCGCCATATCTCTTCCAGGTTTCTTTTCATCTCTTCCTCTGTTGCACACGCGGCCAAGGGATTTCCGCAAAGCATACATGCCAAGAGCGCGTAGCATTCCCCGTCCCCGTCGCATGCCTTGTACGTCCTCATTTCGCCCCCGCAACTAGGGCAAAGAATCGCCTTCTCCACTAGCTCGCCGTCCTCAAAGCGCACCTTTAATTGGATGTCAATCGAATCGTGCATCTCGTCGTTCTCCACTTGAGTCCCCTAGACTCATTGGCCGGAATTACCAGACTTATCGAGACTTGGGAGTTTTCCATTTTGCGGCGGTTACGGCTGCGCTCGTTATCCACCGTTGCGTCGTTTTCCGGTCAACGCCATGCATTTTCATGAATACCTCAATGGCGACCTGAATAAGATCGCCAGCCGTTCTGCGCATCTCCTCGTCAGGTTTGCGTTGCCCCTTCTTTCGTCCCATGTGAGATTCTTTTCGTTTTGGTTCATTTAGGCCAGGCCAAGTCAGCCCGCGTCTACATGAATGGACTATTCAGGACGCGCTTGGAATGCGAGAGGACAAACACCTGGTAAATTCTTTGTAAGCTACTTGTAAGAAATTTGGCTAGTTGCCGATAGCGCCTGCCAGATAGCACCTTGACGGCGCTATCTTCGTGGGTCTATGCTCTGCGCCAACTAGCCTCAGCGCAAGCAGACGTTGAAATGGTTTGAAAACTTTCCGCACGGGCGCTGTGTCCCTTCGCCGAAAACAGGATCAACTGCGCCACAACTCGGTTTTCCAACTCCCCGGGATCTGCCATATTGTGCCCTATAAAGGGAAAAGAACCGCCCTGACCGCCCTGAAGGTCGGCTGCCGCACAGAGAGCGGCGGCGAGTATAATCGGGCCATGATGACCATGACACGAAGAGATACGTTTGCCGGAGCGATTGCCTTGTTGTACCACCTGGGAGCGGCCGAGGTGCAGGCACGGACCGGAGTGGCGGGTCGTGCTTCTACGCTGGAACTCTCAATGAAATCGGAAGCTCCGCAAGCTGGAACGCAAAGCGGGGAGCGATCCGGAGCCGACTTGGTTTTCAAACATGACTTGCCGAATCTCACGATGGACGATTGGGAGGTGACGGTCAGTACAGTTGACTACGCGCCGGGAAGAGTCGGCAAGGTGCACCACCATGCAGGCTTCGTGCTGGCGTATGTGCTGGAAGGGAAAGTGGTCTCCAAGGTTTCCGGCCAGGAAGAGAGAACCTATCGGCCGGGAGAGATGTTCTACGAGGCGCCAGGAAGCACGCACGAAGTGTCGCGCAATGCGAGCGAAACTCAGCCAGCAAAGCTGCTGGCGATGATTTTCGCGAAGAAGGGTGCTCCACTGACGATGCCGGGGCCGGCGTAAGGGGTTGGCGAGTCATTGAAGCTCGTAGAAGATGGCACGCATCGCGTCGAAAACAGATGACGGTTCGCGCCTAGGGCGCTTGACCGTCGTGAGGCAGAGAAGAGAGGCAAGGCGGCATCGAGCTTGCCTGCGGCAAGCAGCCCGCACTCCAAAAGGGCGCCGCTTCAATATTGTCCGGGACTTAGTTTTTGCGTGCAGCGGGGGAATAGATTTTGGTCTCAGAATGGAATTCCGACCAGGCAAACCAATACTCCGGCTCCAAGATGAGCGATTCGAGTTGTGAGCCTTTCAACGGGCCGGAAAGACATTTTCCATAAGCGTCCCAGCGCGAGCCGGTTTCCTTATCGGTGAGTTCGGTAGCGTCCGCATTGGCGGCCCGGAATTGCAGCGTCTTCCCTTTTGCGCGCGCTATGAAGGCGGTAGTAGTGTCCGATAACGGCTGATGGACGATGAGAACCGGCTGGCGGCTAAGTTCGTCGTGGATGACGCGGGCTTCACGAAGCACGGAGAGCGGAAACGCTTCGCTGGAAGCACCGACGTCGAGGCCGAGAATCATCGTGCGCGGCGGGAGGCGGCGGTCCACGCGAAGCACGCCAGGAGGCGCGGAGCCTAGACCGGAGAGGCCGCGGCGAATCATTTCATTCTTTTCGGGGATGCGGTCGGCGTAACCGGGAAGAGGCTTAAGCACCAGTGTGTCAGGATGCAGGCGGCGCCATTCCTGCCAATCGGTAAGAAGAAACTGATAGAGCTCAAGGTGCTCGCCTTTGAGCGGCCCGGAAATGGCTTGCAGGCTGGATTGCTGCCAGCGGCTGCCGGTTTCGCGGTCCCGGAAAACTTCGTTGCCGCCGACGACGCCGGCATTGTCCATATAGAGGTCGCGTCCCTTGCTGGCGGCCCTGAACACGAGGGCCGTGTTGCAGTAGCTTCACCAGGTGACGGCGATCGGACCGGAGGGGGATTGATCTTCGACAAGGCCATGCTGCGAGAGAATCGCGGCCGGGTAGGCTTTGGCGACGGCGCCTGCGGTGATGCCGATGACGCGGTCGGGATCGTGCAAAAACGTTGCCGAGGAAGCAGGGATGAATTGCGGATCGTGGACCGCGGTGTAAGGCAAGCGCGGCTGTGCTTGCTTCTGCGCGGCCAGGCTTGCGCCGGAAGCAATCGAAGTGATGGCGAGGACGAAGATGGTCTTCGTGTTTATCAATGAACACGCCTCTTTCGTGCAGCAATTCGGCACATTCTGATTCCATTTTGCACTGAGAAAAAGCAAAACGCCACCTCGCCAACGAAATGGCGGCGATTCGAAGAAGGGCAAGACAAGTCGCGTACCAGAGAAAGAAGTCAAAAGCACCGGGCTAGAGACCTGCCGCTACGGAACCGAGGATAAAGACATGGCTGTGGATGGCCGATGGAGTGATGCCGCGTCTGCCCAACGATCACGCGGCTCCCCCAATGATCTTCAAGACGGGATCAGAAACGGAAATTTAGAGAGCAGAGACGAGGAGGTAGAAACTAAAGAGGGGAGCTGGCCGAAGTTCGGACGGCTCCCCTTGGTCGGATCCATAGAATGCAGCGATGGAAGACTGCTTTTAGCTGTGGCCCTTGGCTTTGTGCTGGCCGTTTTTCGCCCAGCCTTTATGTTTGCCGTGGTTCTGGGCGGCTTTGGACTTGTCCTTATCGCCCTTCTTGTTCGCGTTCTGAACCTGCTCGGCACGGGCCTGGCCACGCTGCTGGCCAGCACCATGGTTGTTGCGCGTGCCCTTTGCCCCTTGCTTGGCGGCAGCCGGTATCGCGAGCAGAGAAATGGCAACCAGAGCCAAGCCCAGGTTTTTCATAGTCTTCACGGAGGCCTCCTTCAACCGCGCGCCCTTTCACCACGCCCAGGCACGCGGATGCTGGGGAGATTTGGGGCAAGTGTGGGTCCACAGCGTAATTGGCTGATGCTTTGGGACTTACTGGCTCGGGTAGGTATGGGAGGAATGGCCTCGCGGCTCAAAATGTAACCGTGCAGGTGAGTAATTCCCTGGGCGAGTTGAAGAGTGGAGGACAAGGAAAGCTGTTACCGAAGATCGCGCGAGGTCGTTTCCTTAGGTAGAAGCAGTTCATCGGGGTTGGAAAATTAAAAATGGACACTCGAAATTCGGAAGGGCACCCGAAGAAAGGGGTGAATCATGATGCGCGCACAAGCTGACGCACCGGCACATGCGGGGAATGATGCGAATTGGGCGACGGCGGCGGCGGAGCTGCGGGTGGGAGCGGGATTCTTTGCGCTGTGGTTTGGGATATTACCGGTGTGGTTGGGCTTCCATGTGGAGCCATTCTCCTCGGGCGGTGCGGCGCGATGGCGCTGGATCGCGGTGGTGCCGTCGGTGCCGGGATTTGCGGTGGCGCTGCGGTGCGTATGGGACTTTGGGCGTACAGGACACGGAACGCCGGCGCCCATCGCACCGCCGAAGCGACTGGTTGTGGTCGGCTTCTACCGCTACGTACGCAATCCCATGTACGTGGGATTCCTTACAGGATGGACTGGGCTGTGGGTCGTGTTTGGGCGGGCGAACCTGGCAGCCGTCATCGTGGCCTGCCTGGTGGTGCTCGGTGTCCATTTGTTTGTGATTGGGTATGAAGAGCCGACGCTGCGGAAGATGTTTGGCGCGGCGTATGAGGAATATTGCCGGAATGTGCGGCGGTGGCTGCCGCGCCTTCGGCCATGGGAAAAGAGATGAAGCAGAAAGCAGAAGGAGAAAAGACAAAGAGGGATTTCATCGCGCAAGAGCCGCGCGATGGCGCAGAGGTCCCGCTTTTCATTCGAAATGACCGACGTGCCTGGCGCTACTCAAGGGCTGAACAGAGGGCGCCAGAAGGACAGCTGTCCGCGCTTCCTAGAAAAATAGTACTGAAAGGCTATTACAGCTAAAAGTTAAAAAACACATACTTCATGGTCTCCTAGCCCTCTCATGCGAACGCCAGCCGAAAAAGTCAGCTCCACCGGGCACGAGACGCATGTCCCCGAGCGCCACGTCAGCGGACGCATAGCAAACCAAGCAAGAAGGCCGCGTCTGTTTCGGGTGACCGTCGAACGATTCCAGGAGTTCGCGGGACGAATGAAACTGCGCAGCAAGTTCTTGCTATCGCTGGTGCTGGTCATCGCTACGATGACCGGCGGGACGCTGTTGGCCGTGCGCCAATCCATGCAGGGTCAGGCGCAGCGGCAGGTCGAAGAAGACGCGCGCAATTCCATCCTAACATTTCGGGTCATGGAGCAGCAAAGGCGGCTGGTGTTGAGCCGCAAAGCGGAGCTGCTGGCCACGCTGGCATACATGCGGAACGGCGACCCGACCGTCATTCACGACGTGAGCCACGATCCGTGGCAGTCGGAGGAGTGCGACCTGTTCGCGCTCGTGGATGGCAAAGGAAAAATCACCGCGTTGCAGAGCCGGATTGCGGATTTTCCGGCGGATGTGGCAAGCGAAAGCATTCGCGAGTTGGTGCGCGGCGCGGGGGGCCGGGATTGGTGGGTCAACGGGAAGAAGATTTATCAGGTCGTAGTAAAGAGGTTTTACAAGGATCCGCCGGTTAACAGCGTGCAGATGGGCGAAGTGATTGTGGGACGCGAGATTGATCCGGCGCGAGCCAAGGATCTGGGACGGATTCTAGCGAGCGAGGTGGTGTTTCAGAGTGGCGAAAATGTGGAGGTGAGCTCGCTGCCGCCTTTGGAGGAGCAAGAAATTGCGCGGCAGCTCAAGGGCGAAACCAAGCCGCAGGACGCGCAGCTCGACAAAAAGCATTTCTATACCGGCTCGCTGGAGCTGCTGCCGGGCGCGCATCCGAATCTGAGTTTTATTGTGCTGAAGTCAGATGAAGAGGCGCTGGCGTCGCTCGGTCGGCTGAATCATTTGCTGGTGGGATTGGGACTGATTGTGGTGCTCGCGGGCGTGACGCTGGTTTACGTGATTTCGGATACGTTTACCAAGCCGCTCGGATCTCTCATGGAAGGCGTGCGAGCGCTGGAAGAAGGAGATTTCGGCTATCCGCTGACGGCGGCAGGCGGCGACGAAGTGGCCCGCGTGACGCGAGCGTTCGAAAGTATGCGCAACACGCTGGAACACAACCAGCAGCAGCGGGAACAACTTGAGGAACAACTTCGGCAGGCGCAGAAGATGGATGCGCTGGGACGGCTTGCCGGCGGCGTGGCGCACGACTTTAACAATTTGCTGACGGTGATCAAGGGAAACAGCGACCTGGCGCTGGAGCGCATCAAGCCGACCGACGCGGTGCGCGGGAATTGCGAACAAATTCGGCGAGTCGCGGACCGCGCGGCGATGTTGACACGGCAACTGCTGGCCTTCAGTCGCCGGCAAATGCTGCAGCCGAAAATTTTGGATTTAAACGAATTGATCGTAGAGATGGGCAGGCTGTTGCAGCGGCTGTTGCGAGAAGACATTGAATATAAGACGCAGCTCGGCGAGCCGCTAGGGCGCGTGCAAGCGGATCCGGGGCAAATGGAGCAAGTGCTGCTGAATTTGATGGTGAATGCTTCGGACGCGATGCCAAAGGGCGGAACGCTGACCATCGAAACGGAAAATGTTTGCGTGGATGAACGCTACGCACAGTCGCGCCAACCGCTAGCGCCGGGAGATTACGTGATGCTCGCGATAAGCGACACGGGGCACGGCATGGAGCCGAGCACGAAGGCCCGAATTTTCGAGCCTTTTTTCACGACCAAGGAGCCGGGCAAAGGCACGGGGCTGGGGCTGGCGACGGTGTACGGCGTGGTAAAACAGAGCTCGGGGTACATTTTCGTGGATTCCGAACCCGGCGCAGGAGCGCGGTTTCAAATTTACCTCCCGCAAGTGCCCGACAAGGCGGAAGCGGTTCTAGTGGAAGAACGCGCGGCAAAATTGCGCGGCGGTCAGGAGACCGTGCTGCTGGTCGAAGACGAAACCGATGTGCGAATGCTGACGTGCGAGTTCCTGAAATCGGCCGGGTACCAAGTTTTGACCGCGGCGGACGGCGAGGAAGGGCTGGACATTGGGAAAAGATTCGCGAGCGAAGTCGACATTCTGGTCACCGACGTGGTGATGCCGCGGATGCGCGGCCCGGAACTGGCAAAGCACCTGAAGAAGGAGCTCCCGGATTTGAAAGTGGTTTATATGTCCGGATATACGGAAGAGTTCAGCGAAGTCCCCAGCCATTTGCAAGGCGTATATTTTCTGCAAAAGCCGTTCTCGCGCGACGGACTGTTGCGCAAAGTCCACGACGCGCTGAAAGGGAAACCCATCGAGCCAATCGACCGCCCTGCGTTCTCGTTGCGGATCAACTGAAACGCAATTCCTTTCGTCAACTCAACTAGGCAGCAGCGAAAGGTGATCTTTCTACTGGCACGGCAGATGCGGGTAGAGGGCTTGGTCCAGACGGTGGCGATGCTTTAGGTATGGCGCTTTGGCAATTGCTCATTCTCATGGGCTTCGGCATGCCCGCTGGAACTTCGCTGGCAGCCGCTGAACACGCCAGGGGCGGATGGGTCGGTTATGCACTGGCTATCCGCGTTGGTCTAATTGTTGGAGGGTTTTGCGGATGGACAAGGTGCATCACACATCACACATAGAGCTGTTGCCCCCAAGGCCCTGGCACCTCATGATGACCGGCGGCTAGTGTCACAACATGAGTGGTTTTTTCGCGGGCTCTATTTTGCAAAGTTCTTGTGGGTAGCGTTTGCAGGGTTTCTCGCGTTTTACTTGTCATCGGTGATTTTGCGACTCGTGTCCTGAAGATCAAACCGAGACATATTGACAGTAAGAAGAGCCGTAGTCATAGTGCGGGGCTATGTTTCTGGGGCACTTTGCACTGGCGATAGCAGCGAAGAAGTTTGCGCCAAAAGCTTCGCTCGGCCTGCTGGTCTTGTCGGCCCAATTTGCGGATTGCTTGTGGCCAGTGCTGCTCTTGTTGGGTTTCGAACAGAGGGGCGATTTGTGGATCGCAGCGGGGCGGTTATCGAGTCGCAATCGGCGCCGGGATTTTGCATCGATCACGCGGCCGTGCGCAAGGAGGTGACCAGGTTCGATGCACTTTCGCGCGCGGCGAACCTTTCGCCGGCGCTGTATGGGTGGGACGTCTGGAGCGAGCCGCACGTCGTCAACTGGGCGGAGTTCCCATCATTGACCAATCCTGAATTTTGCTACTGCGATTCCAGTCAAGCGCGATTCCGGGTGTGGCTGAAGGCAAAATACAAAACGCTAGGTGCGTTGAACGCGGCATGGTACCGGAACATCACTCTACCCCAAGCACTCAGAGTCAACCCGACCGTGGTCTTACGCCATGCTTTCGACTGGGCTGGATTTTACGCGTTCGGCAGGACGCAGCTTCAGCAAGGGATTTTGGATCGGCGAATTGCAAGCTGGCCAGGGCGCCACGGGAATGCGCATTGCGGATCCCGTGGCGCCCCACGAGGAAGAATTCTGGATGTGGGAGGCCGTGGCGCACGGGGCGCGTGAAATTGCGATCTATGCGTGGTACCCAATGAGTTCGGGATTCGAATCGAACGGATACGGGCTGATCCATCTGGACGGATCGCTGACCAACCGCTCGCAGGCGGCGGGGAATGTGGCTCGCATCATCGCGCGGCACGGAGCGGAAATATTGAACGCGAAACCGGCGCCGGCGCACGCGGCGATTCTCTACAACCGGCTGTCTTACATGGTGGGCGGTTCGCAGCCGTCACTTTCGAAACTGGGAAATGCAGAACGCGACTCGCTCATGGGTTTGCATAGCGCTTTTTCCGCACAACAGATTCCGGTGGATTTCGTCCATCCGGAAGATGTGATTCACAATAAGCTCGGCCAGTACAAAGTTCTGTTTCTGCCTTTCCCGGTGATGATGTCGAGAGAAGTGGCGGAAGGCGTGAAGCGTTACGTGCAGAGTGGTGGGACCGCCGTGGCGGAGGCGCGGTTGGCGTGGAATGATGAGCGGGGCTTTGCAAGCGAAGTGATTCCCGGTTTCGGCCTGGCGGAGGCTTTCGGAGCGCGAGAGAAGATCATTCATCCGGTCGACAATCCCCTCATCAAGACGGAAGTATTGTCTCAGCTTCTGGGGTTGACGGCGCCGGTGGACGTCGGTGGCGAGGCGTTTGAGGAAGAGCTGGAGCCGCTTTCTGATGCACAAGTGCTGGCACGGTTCGCAGACGGCGAAGCTGCATTAGTCGAGAAAAGCTATGGGAGGGGGAAGGCTGTTTTGGTGGGGTCGTTTCTGGCAATGGCGTATCAGAGACGGCATGAAGAGGCGACAAGGCGGCTCGTGACTTCGCTGGCGCAGGCGGCGGGCGTTGCTTCTGAAGTTGATGTGTCTGGCTGTGGGACTTCTGAGATGGATGTGCGGCGGTTGGTGAGCGATCAGCGACAGATCGTCTTTGTGTTTAATCATTCGAAAGAACTCGCGGACATGACCCTTTCTTTGCATTTGCCGTGGCAACTGGGGAGAGCCCGCGATTTTGACAATGACGGCGCAGTTGAATTTCAGTCAAAGGATGGAAAGTTTTTGTTTCAGAAGAAGATGCCGGCAGACGGGATTTGGATTTTTTTGCCTGGAACGCCAGTAAAGACGTGTTCCGTAAGAGTTCCCCCAGGAGCCCCAATGAGAAAAATCGCAATGCTTATCGTTTGTGTTTTGGGAGTTGCTGCGGTCACGCCGGGCAGCAAGCTTGCAGGAGCCGACGAAATAGATGCAAGGGTGGACGCGTTTGTCCAAAGCGAGCTGCAAAGGCAGCGCATTCCGGGCGCGGCGCTGGGGGTCTATCGCGACGGAAGGATAACTAAAGCACAGGGCTACGGCCTGGCGGAGGTGGAGTGGGATGCCGCGGTGACGCCGGACACGATTTTTCAGTCCGGATCCATGGGAAAACAGTTCACGGCAACAGCGGTGATGATGCTGGTGGAAGAAGGAAAAGTGGGCCTGGAAGATCCCATCAAGAAATATTTTCCGTATGCGCCGGAGGCGTGGAACGACATTAAAGTGCACAACCTGCTGAGCCACACTTCGGGGTTGGGCGAATATGAAACGGGAGCGCGGACAAAGGTTGGCGGGCCATTCTACATTCGGATGGATTTCACGGAAGACGAGCTTTACAAGAAAATTACCGAGATGAGGATGGATTTCAAGCCGGGTGAAGACTGGAGTTACCGGAATACGAATTACGTGCTGCTGGGGATTTTGATTCACAAGGTGACGGGGAAATTCTACGGGGATTTTCTGCAAGAGAGGATTTTCAAGCCTCTGGGAATGAGCCGAACGCGCATCATCAGTGAAGAAGACATTATCCCGAGACGTGCGGCGGGCTACCGGCTGGTGAAAGGCGAATTGAAGAACCAGGAATGGGTATCGCCCACGCTAAACTCGACCGCGGATGGCGCGCTGTATTTCACCGCAGAGGATCTGCAAAAGTGGGATGCGGCGCTGTACACGGAAAAGCTAGTGAAGAAAGCAAGCCTGGACCGCATGTGGACAGTGGAGAAGCTGAACAATGGCAAGCCGAACAAGGCAAACTACGGATTCGGCTGGGAAATAAACAACGTGAACGGACATCGGGTGATTGAGCACGGCGGAGCGTGGCAGGGATTTACGACCTATATCGCGCGATACCTGGATGACCGCTTGACGGTGGTGGCGTTGACGAACTTGGATTCGGGGCATGCAAATCCGAAGAAGATCACGTCGGGAGTGGCGGCGATTTACAATCCGGCACTGAAAGCGCCCGAAGAGAAGCCGATTGCGGACAAAGAGCCGCAGGTGACGCAGATGGTCAGAGAGCTGCTGCGCGCCATTGCCGATGAGAAAGCCGAGCCGGAGCAGTTCACAGAGGAGTTGCAGAAAAAACTCTTCCCTGACGGGATGAAGGAGTTGGGGCCGGCGCTAAAGGAATTTGGAGAGGTGAAGTCGCTGGAATTGATGGAACGAACGGAAGAAGGCGAGCAAAGGGATTACCGGTACCGCGCGACGTTTCCGGAAATGACGATGATGGTTTCGATTGGGCTGACGAAAGACAAGAAGGTGGCGAAATTGGAGTTTTCGGCGGAGTGAGCAGTTGCTGCGCTGGCAAAGCTTCGGGGACGCGCTAAAGCGCGCCCCCACAAGAACTCACGCGGCATTAAACGATGCGGCGGGGGAGCAAGGGATTGAGGTGCATGGTGAGGTCGTAGACGGAGGCGCCGCAGGATTCGGAAACATCTTCCGGGCGGGAGCCGGGCTGAGCGTCAAAAAATGTGGCGACGTCGCCGATTTTGAGTTTCTCTTCTGAGCCAATCTCGACAATGCAATGGCTGGCGGAAACCGTGGCCACGACGGGATAAAGATCGCCGTTGACGCGGACTTTTGCGCCTTTGGCGGCGACCCGCGGCCAGCCGTCAGCATGGCCAACGGGAATCGTGGCGACCCAGACGTCATCTTTAGCCATATAGGCGCGGTTGTAGCCGGCGCTGTCCCCCTTGCGCAATTTTTTCACGTAGATGACCCGGGCTTTGAGGCTGATGGCGGGACGAAGGTCAAGAATGTTGGTGCGGCGAAACTCGTTTTCGGAGTAGATGCCGTAAATGGCCATGCCCGGGCGGACCATGTCGAGGAAAGCGTCGGGATGCAGAAAGAGACTGGAGCTGGAAGCGGCATGCTTTTTGCCCAAGGCGACGCCTTCTTTTTCGAGCGCGGAGCAGGTTTCGCTGAAGCGACCAACCTGTTCTTTATCGAAGTCGGGATCTTCGGTGAAGGTCATCATGGTGCCCTGGATGCGGACGGACTTGCGGGAGGAAAGATCGCGCACGAGCGGAGCGGCTTGATGATAAGGCACGCCGACGCGGCCGATCCCCGTGTCCATGCAAATATGGAGCCGAACGGGCTTTTGTGTTTTGGCGGCGATTTTGTCGAGCGCGGGACCGAGGGGCGTGTAGACCATCGGAAGGATGTCGCGCACGACAGCGTCGGCAAGGTTTTGCTCGTCGAAGGGGCCGAGAAGAAGGATGGGCTTGCGAATGCCGGCGTCGCGGAGGGAGAAGGCTTCGTGAAGCTTGACGACGGCGAAGCCAAAGATTTCCGGCTGCGGTTCAAGAAGCTGCGCGATGTTGGCAACGCCGGTGCCATAGCCGTTGTTTTTGATGACGGCGAGAACGGGGCGCGCGGAAACGCGGCGGGAGATTTCGGCGATGTTGTGGCGAAGGTTTTCGCGATGAATTTCGACCCAGGGATCGAAGGAGGAGTCTTGCGGCGAGACGGCTATAGGAGACTGCGTCGTAGCAAGCTCTGGAGCAGAATGCAGGACCGCGGGCAGAACAAAGCCAGCTTCGAGAAAACAGCGGCGCGAGTGCTTCATAGTTGAGACTCCTGACGCACGAGGATAGCAGTGAAAAGTAAGTGTAGGCCAGTCTCCGCTGAAAAGGTAAAATCCCAGTTGGTTCCTTCCGCGCCGGGTCCTTGCCAGCCAAGCAAATTGGATTTGTCCTCTTTATCCACGCGGACAACAGAGCGCAGTGTTGGAGACTGCTTTTCGAGATGCACTGCCACGATGCCCCGCCTGTTCTTCGGATCGCGGTAAACTTGAAATCGTCCACATCGTTCTCCGGGTCGATCGCCGCAGCAAAATTCCTACCCATCTCGGCAAGATTGGCTTGCAGGACGGTGTTGTTTGGCGCTTGTTCATTGCTGCTGACTTTCACCGCGGCGGCGGGCGCCCGCTCGAGGGTCCTACCGCCTACCAACTTAGCAAGTTGCCCTTCGGTGTTTGGAGCCGCACTTGCCACCTCGCTGGCCTGAGCGGCCTTCTGGTCGGAGACCTCTGTAGGTACCGCGACTCGTACGTAATACCTGCGAAAGGGGAGCGCTGGGACCCGACCAACGAAGCGGGCCGCCTTAGAATCCGTAATGCCCAATTATTTTTTAAACAGGTCTTCGAAGGCCTGGCGGGCGTCGCTGGAGCGCGGGGGCGCAGGCGCGATGGAACCGGTGGATTGGGCGTAAGAAGTAGGAGCGGTGTCTTTTTCGACCGTCATGCGAAATTCGTAGAAGGTGCAGTTGTTCTTGGCGTCTTTGGGGGAGATACGCTCGCGAATGGGCTGCGTGCATTCGAACTGCGCGCCAGTGTCGAAAAATCGGCACTGCTTGCAGCAATGGAGCTCGAACTGACACTTGGGACATTTGCCGTTGGGATCAAAACCTGGAGCGAGAACGGCGCCACAATTGGAACAGCGGGCGCGAGTGACGGTTCCGACCATGCGCGGGGTGCGAGGGCCGAATTGATCGGCGCCGCGGGGTCCGCCGGATGGCGGCTTCTTTTCGTGAGAGCGCTCGCGCTTCTCACTCTTTTCCGAATCGCGGTAACCGCGATGACTATACTTGCGATCCACAAACGCCTCCGCCCGCCAGTCCTGGCGGGACTGCAACGGCTACAATTAAACTTTAAGGCAATCGTGTGCCAACTGGCTTGTGTCCATTCGGGTTGCTACACTCGGCCGGACCGCGCTATGCCTACCTGAATTAGCTTTGCAGAGTGACGTACGTCCGAGAGCAGGAGATGGGACCTCTATGTTTGTAGCGCTCTGGGAGTTCGAAGTCAAGCCGGGCTGTGAAAAACGTTTCCAGAAAGCCTATGGCCCCGGAGGGGACTGGGCCAAATTGTTTCGGAATGATTCGAACCACCAGCAGACTCGATTATTGCACGATCCCGAGCATCCTGCAATGTTTCTGACCTTGGACTTTTGGGCCTCGCGGCAGGCGTACGAAAGCTTTATGGCAGAGCATGCCGCACAATACAAGAGGTTAGACGCGGCGGGAAAGAAATTGACGCGGAGAGAGCGGAGCATTGGGTGGTTTGAGAGCTTGGAGCATTGAGAAGGGAGTAGGGGAGCGAGCGATCAGAGAACAGAGATCAGCTGACACGACTATTGCCCAACCACATTGCGATGAAGCCGTCGGGGGCGAGATCGGGCTGGAGAAAGGCGTTGGGCGCGCCGGAGGCGCGCAGAAGGGCTTCCGCGGCGAGGTAGCCGCTGCGGACGGCGCCTTCCATGGTGGCGGGCCAGCCAGTTTGCGTCCAGTCGCCGGCAAGGTACAAGCCGGGGATTTTCGTGGTCTGCGAGGGACGCCAGCGGTCTACGCCGGGTTCGGGAGAAAAGGTAGCGGCGGCTTCCTTGATGACCGTGGCTTTGAGCAGTTTTGCATCACGGGCTTTGGGAAGAGCATGCTTCAGTTCGGCGAGGCAAAGGTCGATGATTTCTTCGCGGGATTTTTGCAACAGATCGTAAGAGGCGCTGATGACGAGTTGAAGGTATTGCGAGGAGTGGCGAGCGGCAGAAACGGAGGAGGCATTCTTTGGTTCGTCTTGCGCAGGCGTGCTGGGAAAGACAGAGCTTAGAGATTGTTCAGGATGCTCATAAAGAAGAGTTTTGTTGAAAATCCATTGGATGGCGGCGTCCAGGAGCGTGAGGAAGGGCTCGTCCATCACCTGGCGATCGAACCAGAAGTGAACTCCGGTGATGGGAGAGGTTTTGATTTTGTCGAGATGCGCGAGGGCCGGATCCGCCTGCTTCAGGCTCTCGGGGAGCAGCTCCGCAAGGGCGATGTGCGGGATCGCGAAAATGTAGGCATCGGCGGATTCTTCGCGGTTTTCGTCGAAGCGCACGCCAGCAAGCTGCCCAGTTTCGAGTTTCAAGCCGCGGACAGGTGAGCGCAATATGACTTCCCCGCCGCGGCGCTCGATTTCCGCTTTGCAACCGTCGTAGAGATTCGAAAGCGGAACGGCGGGAACGCCCATGCGATAGCCAGTGCTGCTGGAAAGAAAGGCCTTCCAGAAAACGTCGACGCCGAAGCGTGCGTCGGTGCGGTCGAGTTCTTCGTCGAGGGCGCTGACGAGAACGACGCGCCAGAAGCGATCGATAGCGCCCTGGCTTTGCCCGCGGCGGCGAAGCCATTCGAGCATGGAGATCCCGCCCGGTTCGTGAAGCTCCGGCGGATCGCCCGCGTGCTGAATGACGTTGAGCATAGCGCGAGCGATGGAAAGTCTATCGAGCCAGGTGAGCGGGGCAAAGGAAGCGAAAGAGCCAGCAAAATGAAACGGAGCAACAAGCGATCCTGCTCTTATTTCGCCGCGGCGGCCCTGAGGATCAAGGAAAGCGAGGCGGTCGAAGAATTTGATTTTGTTGGACGCGCCAACGCGTCGGTAAAAATCTTCGAGGTTGGTGCAGCAGCCGAGAGTGACGTGCTGGCAATTATCGACGTGCTCGCCGTCGGGTAACACATAGGAGGTCGCGCGGCCGCCGAGGAAGGGCCTCTGCTCGAATAGACGAACGCGCCAGGCTGAGTCAGCCAGCGCGACGCCGGCTGCCAGCCCCGCCAGCCCGCCGCCGATCACGATCACGCTTTTCAAGAATGTTCTCTTCCGTGTGGTGGCCGAAACGGGCCTGGGCCATGAATACCATCTTTTCCGCTTTGGAGAGACGGATTTTTTCGCTGAAGACGGCGAAATCGAGCGCCTCGACTCGGCCGAGTAGTGCGCTGTACGTATGCACGAGAAGCCACAGAGCGCTTCGACTATCCGGTTCAACCAGGGCGAGCAAGGCCGAGCCTTCCTCGTAAAGTTGCCAGGAGCGGTCGGCCTCGAAGCAAAGCAACTCGCGAATTCCGAGGGTGGCTCCTTTGCGCCCAAAATCTTCGGGCGAAACCCCGTAGCGCGCCAGGTCTTCTTCGGGAAGGTAGACGCGGCCGAGTTTGAAGTCTTCATGGACATCACGAATGATGTTGGTGAGTTGGAAGGCGAGGCCGAGTTTTTCGGCAAGATCGAGGGCGCGGGCGTCACTAAAACCGAACACGTGCGTGCAGGTCAGACCTACTGTTCCGGCCACGCGATAACAGTATTCGCGGAGACGGTCGAAGGTCGGATAACGGCGAACGGTGAGGTCCATTTCGGCGCCGCTGATGAGATCGTGGAGATAGCGCGCGGGCATGTTGTAACGCCGCATCGCGTCAACCAGTGCGGGCAGGACATGCCTAGCGCCCGCCAAAGCGGCGGCGGCAGAAGCCACGGCGGCATTTCCGTCGAGGACTTGCTCTTGTCCCGTGATGGCTTGGTCGAGAGCTGTGCGCCAGCGGGCGAGACCACGCTGCTTGGCCGCCAGGTCCTGGCCTTCGTCGGAAACATCATCGATGAGACGCATGAAGGCATAAAGAGCAGCGAGGGCATCGCGCTTGGGCTTCGGCAGGAGGAAAAATGCGTAATAGAAGTTGCTATTCGAGGCGCGCGCGATGTGATGACAGTGGTCGTAGGATTCGGCAACCGTTGTCGCCAAGTCTGGCGCAGCATGCGGCGCTCCTGCTACCGAAGGCATGGATGAAATTGTCGCTGACCGAGAACCACGAATAACAAGGTTTTTGAGCAGAGTGCGGCCGAGCAGGCGAGCTTGTTTGATTTTGCTGATAGCAGGGCGCTTGTGAAGCGTGTTATAGCCCATGGCTTCAATGGCGTCGAGAACGGCGAGGCCGCCGCCGCTGAACATTTCCAGGTCAACGCTGAGGCGCTTGTCGACGATTTTCGCGAGAGGCAAGCCCTCGGCAAAAAGAGCGCGCGTGCGAGCAATGAGATCCCGCATCAAGCGCACGTAGCGGTCGTCAAAGCGGCGCTCGACGATATCGTTCTCGGTAAGCCCCTGAGCGGCAGCAGCATCGAGCGGAATGTAGATGCGGCCTTTGTCGAGGTCGCGCGAAACGTCCTGCCAAAAATTTGCAAGCTGCAAGGCGGTGCAGGTGGCGTCGGAAAGGCGCTGACGTTGATGGTCGCGATAGCCACAAAGGCAGAGAACCAGGCGGCCGACAGGGTTGGCAGAATAGACGCAGTAACCGAGAACCGAGCCCCAATCCGGATAGCGTTTCCTGGTTTGATCCTGGCGAAACGCTTTTAGCAGATCAGCGAAGGGCTGCTTAGGGATGTCTTTGGCGAGAACGGTTTGGCGCAGTGCGACAAACACTGGATGAGATGGCTTGCCTCCGTAGCAAAGATCGAGTTCGCGCTCCCACCAATCGAGAAGCTGAAGCGCCCGCATAGGATCGGGCACTTCGTCGCCGAGATCGTCGGCCCAGCGGCAGTAAGCGTAGACGTTATGGAAATGCTGATGAAGGGACTTGGGGAGAAGCCATGAGACCACGTTAAAGTTTTCGTAATGGTGGGTGGCGAGCCAGCGAGTGTACTCTTGCGCGGACTGCGGCGAGCAGCCGGCTGTTGGCGCGTTACGCATGATTTCGAGTTCGCCAGGAACAAGCATTAGAAGGGAGATTCCTCGCTTCGCTCGGAATGGCGGGTGGGCACGGTGTGCACGTGCAAACTAGGGCCGGACGGCCAGCTTGATCTCGCCGCTGCGGGTCTTCATGCGCTCGAAGGCCTGCGGCAAGTCCGCCAGACGAATTTCTTCGGTGACAAAGTCATGCGCGGAAATGTCCCCGTGGCGAATGGCTTCCAGGGCTTCGCGGAAAAAGCGAGGTGTGTGATGGAACGTGGAGATGAGCTTGATTTCGGAATAGTGAATAGCGGCAGGCTCGATTTCGACGTGGGTGCCGGAAGGCAGCCCGCTGAAGAAATTCACCACGCCACCGCGGCGCACCATGGCCAGCGCCAGACTCCAAGTCGCGGGATTGCCGGCCGCTTCGACCACGGCGTCCGGGCCGCGCTGATCTTCCGTAAGATTCTTCACCGCCGCAACCACGTCTTCAACCTCATTCACGTTGATGGTGTCGACGGCGCCGAGTCGTTGAGCCACGTCGAGAGGCGCCGTGCGGCGCGCAACGGCGATAACGCGGATCCCGCGCCGCGAAAGCATGCGCACGAATTTCAGCCCAATTGGCCCGCAGCCAATCACGGCAACGGTGTCACCGGTGCGCAACTCCATTTCGTGGATGCCACGAAGCACGCAGGCAAGAGGCTCTGCAAGCGCAGCGCTTTGATCATCCACGGAGTGGGGCACTTCGAGCATGTTTTCCACGGCGATGCGGCCGGGGATACGCATGTATTCGGCATAGGCGCCGTTGTTGAAGAGCAAATCGTCGCAAAGATTCTCCTGGCCACGCCGACAGTGGTAACAGCGCAGACAGGGCGCGGAATTTGCCGCGACCACGCGCATGCCGATTCGCCATCGAGGGTCAACGCGCTTGCCAAAGGCGACGATGTCGCCGACGAGTTCATGGCCGAAAACTGCCGGGGGCTGGATCATGCGGGCGTGGTAACCGCGCTTCCAGACTTTGAGATCGGTGCCATCTGTGAGCGCGAGGCGCACGCGGAGAAGCACTTCGCCGGCGGCCAGCGAAGGCACGTCGATCATTTCGATACGAAGATCCTCGCTACCGTAGAGAACGGCAGCGGTCATTTTGGATGGAACCGCGGCGCGTGTGGCAGCAGTTTTCAATTCTTCGCCTATTTCCGTCTTCTTGGTGGTGATCCTCATTTGTGTGTGATCAGAACCTTGAGTGACTCCTCCGTGGGCCGGGCCGCTAGCTCCAAGGCCTCTTGAATTCTATCCAGAGGAAAACGGTGCGTCACAATATCTATGACTGGAAGCTTCTTGTGGAGCACCAATTCCGCCGCCGCCTGTTGGATGTCCACGGCGGCGCTATAGCTGCCCAGGATTTCTTTTTCGTCAATCCCCACAGCGGCTGCAGGAAATTCGATCTTGGTGACAGGATCGTTCGCGGCAAACAAAAGGACTCGCCCACCGGGCCTCGCCGCAGCCAGCGCCTCCACGACCACCGCGGGATGCGCCACCGCCACCAGAACGGCATCAGCCCCCCGGCCCTCCGTACGGGCCTTTATCTCCTGCACCAGCTTACCACCACTGGGGTCAAACGACTCAATCGCTCCCAGGGTAAGACTCTTGGCACGGCGGACGGCCATGGGGTCGCTGGTGTAAAGAAGAGAACCGGCGAGCTTCGCGACCATGAGGAGCTGGAGGCCGATAGGACCGCAGCCGATGACAAGGACCGTTTCTCCGGCGGCGACGCGAGCCTTTTGGACGGCTTTCAGAATGGTGTTGATGGGCTCGATGAACGTGGCTTCTTCGAAGGTAACGCTATCCGGAAGCACCACGATGCCGCGTTCGGCGACCCAAGGCATGGCCTTGACGTATTCGGCGAAGCCGCCGCCGTTGGGCGTGAAACCGGCGGTCAGGCCAGTGGTTTTGTATTGCTTGCATTGGGAGAACAGGCGACGGTCGCAATAAAAGCACTTGCCGCAAGGGGTGTGATGAAAGCTCATGACGCGGTCGCCGGGCTTCCATTGCGTGACCCCCACGCCGACTGCGACGACGGTGCCGGCAAGCTCGTGGCCAAGGATTTGCGGCGGCTCGACATAGCGATGGAAAATCTTCTTGATGTCGGTGCCGCAGACACCGCAGGCGGCAACTTTGATGAGCACTTCGCCATCGCCAACTTCGGGCACAGGAACTTCTTCGACGCGCACGATGCCCTTGTCACGGAAGACGCCAGCGCGCATGGTCTTGGGGATGGGACCGGGTACACCCGATTCCGTGGCGATGCTTGAGGCGCTACTCATTGGGCGGCGACTCCGATATCTTTCCTAATTGCCTCGGGATTGAGCGCGGCAACAAAAGAGTCTAAGAATTCGGCTAGATTGCGGGCGGCTCTTTTGCTCCTTACACCGAAGCCAACTAAATCAACAGTCTTCGCTGGCCGCCTCAGCAGACGCATCAGGAGCGGTAAAGGCTTGACGTTGCCTTCTGTCGTCAGGCATGCACTGAAATCAATCGGCAGATCTTCGTCGCTTGCATCACTGACGGCGCGGATAGTGACAGCAGGGATTCCTTCGCCCGAAAGATCGCGCATAATTGCATACGACTCCATGTCGACGGCGTCTCCCCAAGATGCCAGTCTGTTCTTCTCCTCGCTCGTCTCCACGATGTGATCTGCCGTTAGTAAGACCTCAACCAATTTTGAGCCGCTGTGCGCGGCAATTTGCACCAGACCAGCATGCGCCTCTACACCAGCTGCATCACGGAGAGTCCCGACGCGGCGCGGAACAATGACCTCTCCGACTTCCAGTTCCTTCTTCAAAGACCCCGCCAACCCGGAAGAAATGAGCACATCTACACCAGCTTGTCTCGCACAAATGCCGAGCGGGAACAGGCCCTTACGCATTCCTGCACCAATGCCCGTGAGATGGACCCAAACGGTGTTGCCGCCCGATTCCGCCTCATACACTTTTAAGCCGCCCGACCCCTGGTCCGGGACCAACCTTCGCACGTGAAACTTGCGTAGGGCCAGCCAAGGGGCGAATTCGCCTTCCACGGCAAATGTTACGAGGACTCGCATCGGGCTCCGCAAGAGAAAATCAACGGTCTTAAAGACCGGCCACTACAAACCCAGACCACCCATGGCCGACAGAAGTAATAAATTCCGCGCTGATGGTGCTTGGGCACGGCCCGGGCCGAACCCTAGGCGGCGCGGGCGCGCGCACGGGCCATCCGCTTGGCGCGATGCGGCAAAACGTAGCCATTCCTTTCGTACCAGCGCACGGCGCGCTCGAGCCCGGCCGCGACCGGACCTGCCTTGAAACCTAACTCGCGCTTCGCGCGCGAGCAATCCACAAACATCAAGTGCCGGGCAATCTTCACGCCTTCGATGGGGATTCCGGGCTCGCGGCCGAGAAGTCGGGAAAAAACAGTATTGGCATAGGCTACACCTAATGCGAGGCCATGAGGTATTTTCATCCTGGGCGCGGGCAGGCCAGCGATTCGAGAAAGTGTCTCAAGCAACTGTTTCAGCGTCAGATTTTCGCCGCCAAGGAGATAACGCTCGCCGACTTTGCCTTTTTCGGCCGCCAGTAAGTGGCCGGCGGCGCACTCTTCGACGGCGACGAAGTTCAAACCGGTTTCCACGTAGCCCGGCATTTTGCCGTTGAGAAAATCCAGGATGATTTTGCCAGTCGGCGTGGGCTTCCAATCCCAAGGGCCGACAGGCGTGGTAGGCATCACGACAATAACGGGCAAGCCGGCCTTCGCGGCTTTGAGCGCCTCCTGCTCGGCCATCCACTTGGAGCGCTTGTAGTGGCCGACCATTTCTTCCAGGCGGGCGTCAGTGAATTCGTTGGGATGCTGCGGACGGTCCACGGCGATTGTGGCGACGGTGCTGGTGTAGATGAACTGCTCGACCCCGGCGCGCATGGCAGCGTCCAGAAGATTTTTCGTGCCACCTACGTTGGAATCGTAAATGTCCTGTTTGCACCTGGCCCACAAGCGGTAGTCAGCGGCGACATGGAAGACGCGCTTGGCTCCCTGCATGGCGCGCGCGACCGAAGCTGCGTCGCGCAAATCGCCGGTGACATACTCAAGGGACAGATCCGCGACGGCGCGATTGGTGCTCGAAGGGCGCATGATCACGCGCACGTCTTCGCCGCGCGCCACGAGCTGTCGCGCTACGTGGCTCCCCAGGAAGCCCGAAGCGCCCGTGACCAGCGTAGTCATGCGATCTCCACGCCTTCTTCGTGCACCTCTGCGGGCGAACTCTCCGCGAGCGGAGCAGAAGTAACGCGCGATTCCCGACCCTGGGTTTGTGATAGGAGCGCCTCTTCGACGTGCTTCGAGAATTGACGCCAGAAAGTGCTTGGGATCAAGCCACGAGCTTCAATGGTTTTGCGGGTGGCGGCTTCGGCCGAGGATTCCGCGGTAATCAACCAACCGTCTATGTCCTTCTCGAAAACAAATGTGCGGAGAGCTCGGAGGGGCGCAGGGTCAGAATCTTCGCGAACAATCGAGTGGATCACCGTGAAAAAGCCAGACATCCGCGCCGCGCGCAGTCCCTCGATAGCAGGGGCATGCTCAGGGCTTTCGAGTGCGTTGAGGCGAACGGTCAAAAACAATTCAGCGAGCGGCTGAAATTCGTGAACGCGGCGCCGCAGGAGGGTCCCGTCGGTCTCAAGGAAAACACAGTGCCGGCTCTGCACAATCGCGCGCACAAAGTGGCCAACACCCGCGTGGAGCAGCGGTTCGCTGTCGCCAATCCAGATTACCGGGGCCGGGTTCGCGACAAGCTCCCGCATTTTTTCGCGGGAAACCGGCGCGTTAGAACCGGGATGGAGAACTTCCGCAGGATCCACGCCATAAACGAGAGGACTCTCCGGCGCAGAACCGAAAATCCGCGAGACTCGGACCTTCACCAGTTTTGCCGTAAGTCGCGCTGGCAAGCGCATCATGTATTTTAGATCCCGCTGCGCTGCCGGAACTCGCTGGGTTTGAACTTCACGGCCGCGTAGTCTTCCACTTTGCGCGATTGATTGGAGTAGCGTGCGAGAGCGTAAACCGGAAACGAATTCCGGTAAAGATGGTACTTCAGGTAAAAGACGCCGGGGAAACCGGTGCCGGTAAATTCCGGCTCGCTCCAGGAACCATCCGCTTCCTGGCGATGAACCAGGTAAGCCACTGCTTTCTTGACCGCAGAGTCTTCCACTCCCGCGCTCGCGAGCAGGCCGATGAGTCCCCACGCGGTTTGCGAGGCGGTGCTGGGGCCCTGCCCCTTGGCGGCAGGCAAATCGTAGCTGAGAAGCGATTCGCCAAAGCTGCCGTCCACTTTCTGGACGCTGCGGAGCCAGTTGACCGCGCGCTGGCAGAATTCTCGCGTGGCGAGCGAAACGGTTTCCAGAGCGCGCAGGACCCCGCTCGTTCCGTAAATGTAGTTGACGCCCCAGCGGCCGAACCACGAACCGTCTTTGCATTGATCTTGCAGCAGAAACCTCACCGCGCGCTGAATGACGGGGTGGTCGGCAGGCCAGCCATAGCGGCCGAGGCACTCAACGACACGAGCGGTGACGTCGGCTGTCGAAGGGTCAATCATAGCGTTGTGATCGGCAAAGGGAATGTTGCAGAGGAATTTTCTGTCATTGTCGCGGTCGAACGCACCCCAGCCACCGTCCCGATTCTGCATGCTGAGGAGCCATTGAATGCCGCGGCACATCGCGGCTTCCATGCGCGCAGGCTCGGGATACTTTACGCGCTGGAGAGCCATCAGAACAAAGGCGGTGTCGTCGACATCAGGATAAAAATCGTTGCGAAATTCAAAGGCCCAGCCGCCGGGCTCGGCGTCTTTGTCCTTGACCTGCCAGTCACCAGGGCCGAGCACTTGTTTCGAGAGGAGCCACTCCGCGGCCTTGACCAGAGCCGGATGGTCCGGCGGAAGCCCCGCTTCTTCCAGGGCGACCATGGCGATGCAGGTATCCCAAACAGGTGAAACGCACGGCTGCATACGAATCGTGTCGCGCTCTTCAATTTCAAAGCGCGAGAATTCTTTGATCTCGCGGTAAGTGAGAGGATCTTCCGGGCCGTGGCCAAGCGCCATCAGGGCGAAAATCGAGTTCATTATCGCAGGGTAGATGGCGGCGAGCCCTTCCGTGCGTTCAAGATGATTCAGCATCCAGGATTTGGCTTCGCGAATCGCTCGACTACGGAATGGCTTCCAGGGAAACTTTTCGTACAGTTTGAATCCGCGGTCCACGGCCAGGAAGACGTTTTTCCAGGAAAGGAGTTGGTCGCTCCAATCCAGAGCAGCTGTCTTGTGCTCAGGATCCTTGAACAGTTCGTCAACGTGAGCGCGCTCCGGCAACTTCCAGTTGGGGCGCAACACCGACAGAATTGCCATGGGGATCACAATGCCGCGAGTCCACGAAGACATCTCGTAAATGTTGAAGATGAACCAGTGGGGAATCAGCATTAATTCCGGAGGAATCGACGGAACGAGGTCCCAACTCACCGCGCCCACGAGCGCCAGGTAAAAGCGAACATAAGAATTGGAATGCTCAAGACCGCCAAGGCGATGCACCATTTCGCGCGCGCGCACCAAGTTCGGCGCGTAAGGCGACTCTCCCGCGAGTTTCAACGCGAAGTATGCTTTGCAAGTGGCATTCAGCTCCGAAGGTCCGCCGGGATAAATGCTCCAGCCGCCGTCGGGCAGTTGGCGCTGGCGGACATAATTTGCGAGCTTGGCAATGCGCTCGGGATCGGCCTTGCCCAGAACGTGCAGGTAGTAAATGTAATCGGATTCCAGAGTGGAATCGGCTTCGAGTTCGCCCTGCCAGTAGCCCTGCTCGGCTTGAAGAGAAAGAAGATGATTGGCGCCTCGCTCAATGGCTTTTTCGATGCGCTCGGCCCAGTCTTGCTCTTGCAACGGCGCCTGCGCTGGCGCGACCGCCGGTTCCTCTCCGATGCGGGCAAATGAGGCCATAAATGCTCCCCCAGAGCATGTAAGATTGACGGGCATAACTAGGCCGGTCGAACCCGCCGCGCGTCAACTTCACCCAACTACATAACTGATCTAACGGCCTTGATCCCTGTCACTTGCACCGGCCAAAGCTAAGAAGCGATAAGAGTTCCAGTAACGTTGGTACTCCTGATTATCGCCGCCACGACGCTGGGGGTCAACGCTTAAGATGCAGTCGGGTAAACGCTGAGTTGTCAAAATGAGACGGTCCCGGGCGACTCCAGCACGCGCTGAACCAGGACGTGCAAAGGTTGCGGAAGCGGCTCGCCCTCTTGCTGGGTGACGGAAGGCTTTTCGCGCAGCAGTTGCGAGGGCAGCCGCGTCCATGCCGGAGCAGCCGAAAACCTGCCCTGAGAGCCGCGAAGTACCAGCGCATCCGCGCGATCCAGCGCCACTCGAGCAGAATCCTTGAAATCTTCCTTCGCCGGATCGAGCACAGCGAAATACAGGCTAGGCTTCAAAAATTGCAGCAAGGAATTGCTCTCCAAAATAAGCGTCGGCAGCTCACCGTACGATGCCGTTTGCGCTTCCTTGACCGCAGCTCTCAACAAAGGAAGCCCTTCGGCCAGGTATCCCTGTTTGGTGCGAAGCCAAAACGAGCGGCGTGCGCCGGCACCGAGAAAGCGCGCGCTGTCGGTACCGCTGTCCGACTGCCTTTCCCAGTCCAGCGCGCAGGCATGCTCCGTGGGCGCGCAGGGGCAATTCTCGCCGTTTTGCGCGCAGACACCGTGGCCATATTGCGTGATTTTCCCAGCAATCCAGTTGGCCTCGGGAAACGCAGCAATGACGTCGCACACGAGCTGGGTCTTTCCGATGCTGCGCGTGTGGCCGCCAATGACAATTACGCGCCAGCGTGGCGAGCCGTCTTTTTCATTTGGCGCCAAGTTTGGCCTCAAGGTCTTTGATGCGCGCTGCCAGCTCGGGGAGGCGGCCGTAGAAAGCGTACTGCTCTTTGAACTTTTCGAGCGCACGAGCCGGCGTTCCCCAGACGGTTTGTCCGGCGCGAATGATCTTCCCGCCGAGCACTCCCGATTGTCCCCCAATCACCGCGCCGTCTCCCAGTTCACAGCGCTCGCCAAATCCGGCCTGTCCGCCGATGACCACATTCTTGCCGACAATGCACGAGCCAGAAAATCCCACTTGGGCCGCCACGACGGTGTGTGCACCGACCTGGCAGTTGTGGCCGACGTGCACCAGGTTGTCGAGCTTAACTCCTTCGGCAATTCGCGTGTCGTCGAGCGAGCCGCGGTCAATCGTGGTGTTCGCGCCAATTTCGACGTCGTCGCCAATCTCCACAATCCCAGCCTGTGGGAATTTCCAATGCTTCCCTTCCCCGAAAGCGTAGCCAAATCCGTCTGCCCCAATTACCGCACCGGAATGAATTTCCACGCGATGGCCAATACGCACATGGTGATACAGCGTCACGCGCGGGTGAATGCGGCAATTTTCGCCAATCCAACAGCCCGCGCTGATGACGCAATGCCCGCCAATCTGCGTGTTTTCACCAATGTGCGCATCTTCACCAATCACGGCGTAGGCCCCGATGCTGGCGCCCGTTGAAACCCTTGCCAGAGGTGCCACAACTGCAGTCGGATGAATCCCCGAAGCAATCGGGGCGCGATCCAGGAGCAGGGCGGCAGCTTTGGCAAACGCCAGCTTGGGGTGCGCGCTCCGCAGGACCGTCTTGGCCGGGAAGCGCACGCCCTCGGTGGCAATCACGCAAAGCGCGGCAGAAGCAGCTGCTCTCCCGGCGTACTTCGCGGAATCCACGTAAATCAACTCGCGTGAGGCGGCGCGCTCCGGAGCGGCCACTCCGATGATTTCCAGATTGCCGTCGCCTTCGAGTGTTGCGTGAATTGCTTCCGCCAATTCTTTTGCTGTTCGTTTCATGCTCCGCCTCGCGAAAAATCGTAAACGGGCGGCTCGCCGCTCGGCCGCGTGTTCCACCGCCCATGCACCCAAATCCATTGGTCCGGGTATTTTCGAATGATATCTTCCAGGATTTTAGTAAATTTCTGCGTGTTTTCGAGGATATCGCGTTCCGCATCCCCAGTTCGAATGAGTTCTACCGGAGGCTCGAACCGCAACCGATATTTGCCCAGACGCTCATCCCAGACCGCATAACCCGGCACCACGGCAGCGTCAGTATGCAGCGCGAGGCGGGCAATCCCCGTGGTAGTGCTGGCCAGCCTTCCAAAGAAATCTACGAAAACTGCTTCCGATGGCATTGTATTGTGGTCCGCCAGGATCCCAATGGTTCCCGCTTCTTTCATAACTTTGAGTGTGAGGCGCGCCGATTCGTTCTTGAAGATCGGCCTGTTCCCTGATAGACAGCGATTCGAATTCACAAACGCATCGATTCTGCGATTTTCGATGGGGCGCGCCATGTAATGCAGCGGGAAGCCGTAGAGAGCATGGGCAAAAGAGGAGAGTTCCCATGCGCCGATGTGCCCGGTCAGATAAAGCACGCCTTTACCACGGCGCTGACCTTCGAGAAAGTTTTCATGCCCGTCCAGAACGATGATTCCACCAACGTTTTCCTTCGAATATTTGGGAAAGCGCGCGAATTCCGCCGCCATCCAGCCGAGGTTGCGGAGCATCCCGCGGAGAACGGACTTGCGTTGCGCGTCACTCCACTCCGGAAAGGCAATGCTCAGGTTGATTTGAGCTGTCTTCTGCCATCGCGGAAGAAACACATAGACCGATTGCGTGAGAGCAGCGGCAAACCCTCGCGCGGTTGGCCGCGGTAACACACCCAGCCACTTTACGATAAGCCACACTGCCGCGTATTCGAGCCATTCTTTCATCGCCGCGCCCATTCCGAAGAAGTGAACCATTGCGCCACAGTATGCAAGAGGTCCCGCGGCGGAAGAAAGTCTTTCAATGTTAGACTCAACGCTTTGTGACGAAACCACACAGGCCCAGATTCGAGAATCCGCCCATAACCAGGGGCGCCTTCATTGCTTGGAGCGTGCTCACTTGCGCCACGCTGTACGTCTGCTACTTCAGCCATCTCGGTGTACCGGGATTTATCGGCCCCGATGAACCACGCTACGCCTGGATCGCGCGCGCCATGATGGAGACGCGCGATTGGGTCACGCCGCGGCTCTATGGAAAGCCGTGGTTCGAGAAACCTCCGCTCTATTATTGGGGCGCCGGGCTCTGCTTTAAGTGGTTTGGCGTGCGGGAGGCCACGGCGCGATTGCCCAGCGCAATCTCGGCCCTGCTGGCCACCTTGGCTATGGGATGGCTCGGCTTGCGGTTTTGGGGCGGGCAGGCCGCGCGATGGGTTGTGCTTTTGCTGCCCGCCACCGTGGGCATGATCGGCTTCTCACACGCCGCGGCAACCGACATGCCGTTCAGCGCCATGCTCACCATCGGCATGGTCTGCGCCGCCGAAGTCCTGGGCCTGACACGCAACGAGGACATGCCGATTCTTCCGCGCACACCATGGCTGGCGCTGACTTTGTTCGGTTTCTTCCTTGGACTGGCGGTTCTTGCCAAAGGCCCTGCGGCGATTGTACTGTGCGGCGGAGCCGTGCTGCTTTGGGCGCTTGGCACCAAACACTGGCACGACGCGCTTCGCCTCCTCCATCCCCTAGCCGTTGCTGCTTTCTGCGCAACAGCTCTCCCTTGGTATGTTCGTTGCGCCCGCCGTAACCCCGACTTCCTCCGCGCGTTCCTCATCGAGCACAATTTCAAGCGCTACTTCACACCCGAATTCCAGCACATTCAACCTTTTTGGTTTTATGTCCCGGTCATACTCATCGCCATCCTCCCATGGACGGCCCTATTTCTCTGGAACACCGTGCACGGTGCCATCCAGCTCTTAAGGACGCATCGAGTGAGAGAATCTACGTTGTTTCTGACCTGTTGGGCCGCCTTCTGCCTGCTCTTCTTTTCTTTTTCCCAGTCCAAACTTCCCGGCTACATCCTTCCTGCGCTTCCCGCAGTTGTTTTGGTATTGGCCCATTCGCTGACCGCTATGACAAAGATCCCACGGTGGTTGCTCCGCATAGCGTTGTCGCTGTTCGCGCTCTCGCTCGTACTTCCTCTCGTGTTTGTCGAGCTCCGAAAACCGAACTTTTCTGGAGGGAACGAAAGGCTTGTAATCGGCGTATTTGCCGTCGTGGCCCTTATGGGGACGGCTAATCTCCTCCTGGCCTTGTTTGGCACGGCAACCGGACAAAAGCGCTTTCTCACCTTACGCGCTGCGGGCTGTGTCTTGCCGATCCTGGCTGCCACCGTGCTCGCCTATCGTATTGCGCCGTCGTTTTTCAAGATAGATCCATCCGGCAAAACCATCGCCAAGCAACTTCAACTGCAAAACATTCCCTTGAGCGAATTGGCCGTCGGCTGGATGAGCAGAGGCCAGCATTACAGCTTGAATTTTTATCTCCGGGAAGAGATTAAAGACTGGAATCAGGAGAATATTGGCAAAGAATATGTCCTGACGGACGTGCGCGGCTGCAGGAATTTGACCCCGGTCCCTTTCGCGTGTGAACCCGTGCCCTTCAATGAGCAGGCCACGGGCATGTTTCTCTATCACATCGTCACGCCGGGTTCATTGGAGAGGCTTGGCGGCGGTGGGGGGCAAACGCAGCAGAAAAAATGACACAACGCGATTCTCGTAATCGCGCTTTTCCTGATCGCTCAAACTTACAAAATCCCCGTGCGGGAGGATAGCCTGCTCGCGCGGCTCGGGCGCCTGCAGAAACATCTGGCGCGTGGTCGCGCCCAGTTCTGGATCATCCTGCGCCTGAATGAACAGTTTGGGAACGCCGTTGAGCGCAAGAAGCTGGCCGGAAAGCGGCGGATCGTTCCGGTGGCCGTTGTTGAGGTATTCGAAACTGATCTGCGTGGAACGAACCATAAGCGGAAAAGTGCCCAGGCCATTGCGCTCGACTCCCACCTTGACCATCTGCTCGGGTTCGTCGTACACGGAATCCAGAATCAGGGCGCGGATGCGCTTGTCGCCCTCGGCCTCGCGCAATGCAGCATAAGCACCCAGGTTGTAGCCCCACAAGCCGAAACGCGCGGGATCCAGGTCGTCCCGGGCTGCGAGCGTATCGACAGCTTTACGCAACTCCTCCGCTTCGCGGTAACCAAGCGTGGTTACACCCGCATTGGCGCCGTGCGCGGCAAAGTCAAAAACGAACACGTTGTATTGGTGGTCTTGTAAAGCAGAGACCAGCGTCAGCAATTCGCCCCGGCTGGACGCATAACCGTGGCACAGAACAATGGTGGGAGCACGCCGCAAGCCCGGGAAAAACCATCCTTGGCGATGGCCCAGCTCCGGCACCTGAAAGTCCACGATTTCCGGACGCCCCGGAAAGCTGCTCAAGCTGATTTCACCGCTGCTGCGCTGCGGTTTGACGATGCGGTAGACCAAAAACCCAGCGATGGCCGATATTGCCAGCAGCGCAAAAAACGCCAGCGCTAAAAGAACCATCAATATCTTTGTGTACCAGCGCGATGGATACCGCAGTTCCGAAAAGATTTGCATGCGTCGCTTGAGCCGCTGGGTTTGCGGCCCTCTTGCGTTTAGTTCCTCTCTTTTTTAGTTCGACACCTTCCTTGATGGCCACATCGTAGCACAACGTCTTTTGCGCGCAGCGGGAAGCCTTTACCTTTGTGTCGGATTCGTATCAGCTGCGCCCAGGGCCTTTCCCACCGCCCGCGCGCGAATCGGCTATGATAGAGGCAGCCTGGCAGGGGCTCACCAAATCCGAGCACCCATGAACATCGTCGACTTGCGCCAGACCACCGTACGCCAGATCGAACCGCTCCTCGAGGAAGAGGCGCGGCACTGGCGCGATGAACTGCATTGGGACTATCGCGGTGCCCTCGAACTGATCAAGCGCTTCATGGAAGCCCGGGCGCTTGCCGGCTGCGTGGCTTTCGAAGGCGGCACCGCGGCGGGCTACTCCTTCTACGTCCTGGAAGAACAGAAAGGCCTCATCGGCGGTTTGTATGTCTCGTGCAAGTTCGCCCAGGAAGCTTTAGGACGAAGGCTGCTGGAGGAAATGCTCTTCTCGATGCGGGCCATTCCGCATTTGATGCGCATCGAAGCGCAACTCATGCCCTTTAGCGGCCCGGTGGATCCGCCGCTGCTCAGCCATGGTTTCCGTCTCTACACGCGCCAATTCATGCTTTTGGATTTGCACAGAATGGCGGAGTCGAAGGCGGGCGCTTCCGGGAGCTTGCGCCTTGCGCGTTGGAACGACCGTTACTTCGAACCCTGCGCAAAGCTCATTTACCTGGCCTATGCGAATCACGTAGACGGCGAAATCAACGACCAATACCGCAGCCGTACGGGCGCGCTGAAATTCTTAAAGAACATTATCCTGCTGCCGGGATGCGGCCAGTTCGTTCCCGGCGCGTCTTTTGTCCTTCACGACCCGGGCAGCGATGACCTCGTAGCTGCGGTGCTGACTAGTGAAGTTTCCTCCGGCGTGGGTCACACCACGCAGATCTGTGTCCTGCCTGGATTTCAGGGGCACGGGACCGGCCGCATGCTCATGCAAACGTCCGCGGAGGCGCTGCGCTCGATGAAATTCCGGGAGCTGACACTCACGGTCACATCGGAAAATCGGACAGCCGTGCAACTCTACGAGAAGCTCGGCTTCCAGACCATCAAGTCCTTCACCGCCGGCGTCTGGCCGCGCTGATGCGGAAGACCGGAGAACAGAGATCTGAAATTAGACAAGGCCGTTGTGTCACCAATCGGGCTAACGCTGCCCGCTGAATCTGCGCTACAAGCCCAAAACGTTCTCCATGAGGGAAGTGGGCCGAAGCCTTGTACGAAGCCTCTGCCAAATCAATAGACCTCTTTCAGATCTTCAAGTGCTTTACCGTCGGTGGCTCGGCCATATTGGGCCCGTGACTCGGCCGGTTGTTTCTCACACTCTAACAATAGAAGAACTTGCTCTGAACTGAGCTCCGATCTCTGGTCTCCGATCACTTCTTCACCGCGTGATCTTTCAGCAGGTTTCTCAGTTCGGTCATGAATTCTTGAACGTCCTTGAAATCCAGGTAGACCGAGGCGAAGCGCACGTAGGCCACCTTGTCGAGCTTTTTCAGCTTAAGCATGATCATTCCGCCGATTTCCGTGGTCGTCAGTTCGCGCTCGGTCGATTCGTGCACCACAGCCTCCACTTCGTCCACGAGGCTTTCCAATTTCGGGGTGGCCACGGGGCGCTTCTCGCTAGCCTTCAGAAGGCCCTGCAAAATCTTTTGCCGTTCGAATCGCTCGCGCCGCCCGTCTTTCTTGATGACCATGTAGGGGATTTCGTCGATGCGCTCATACGTGGTGAAGCGGCGGCCGCACTTCAGACACTCGCGCCGGCGGCGAATGGTATCGCCGCCGCGGCCTTCGCGTGAGTCGATTACTTTGTCATCCAGGTGCGCGCAAAAAGGACACTTCACGAGGCTGGGTCTCCTTGTCGGGCTGCTTCGCCCTCCCGGTCTTTTTCCTGTGCAAGTTCGCGCAATTTTCCGAGCGACAACCCTTCTTGAATCAGCAACGGCACACCCGCAAAACAGCACGCCGCGAAACCAATCAGCCAGATAACAATGGCGGCGGCGGTTGCCGGTTCCGTTTCTACCCCAAATATCTTCGTAAACACAAGCGCGGAGGCCAGCTGCGCACCTCCGCCGACCGCTGGCAATTGCGCAACGGAGCCAACGAGCGAGAAGGCCATGACCAGCATCACCTCGCCCAGGCTCAGCATTCCGAGTCTTCCCCCAAAACTGCGGGACCCCCAGTAATACACCAGCAGCACAAGAAACCAATGAACGCCGGAATACAAAACCGCTAGCAACAGCTCGCCCGTGTTGCGGATGGCCTGGACTCCCCGGACGAAGCCAAGCAATATTCCTCCAAGGGATCGCCGCCAACCGTGTGTTTCGCGCCAGCCCTGGAGCCGTCTTTCCAATGCCGCTGTGCCATGCAGTCGCAAATACACCAGAAACATCACGGCGCCGGCCACTCCGGCAAATAGCATAACGGCTGCTGTTTTTGCCGCTGCTCCCAGGGCCGTCATGGTGTCCCCAGCGCCTCCGTTCGATTTGACAAAAAACAGAGCCAAGGCCGCAATTACGGCGGTGCTCGCGAAGTCAAATATTCTTTCCAGAGCGTAAATGCCGAACATATCTGCAAAAGGCAGCTTCTCTTTTCGAGAGAGCAACAAAGGCCGAACAGGTTCCCCGGGCCGTCCCAGGATGAAAATGGCCGCGAATCCCGCAAGCGTCATTTTGTAGATAATCCAAAAACGGGAAGACCCGAGATTGCCTTGAAATAATTGCCAGCGCAGCGCTCGGAAGGCATAGCAGACATAAATCACGACGACGGACAGCAGCAGCAGCGAGACTTTTGCCCCCGCGACGGCGTGCAACAGTTTTTCTCCGCTGAAATTGGCTTTATGAATGAATCCGAAGGACTGATAAACAACAAACCCGGCCAGGATCAGACCGGCCAGGACAATCAGAACTTTCCTCGATGATGTTTGCATCCGCTGGCCAGACTATCCGGAGCACTTCATCGCGTCAAGTTTGGCTCTGGTATGTCAGAGTACGATTAGCGTTCCGATTCGTTTCCGTTATTGATCAACCGGCCCACCTGTAGTGAAAACTCGATCCAGAGTATCTCTCCGGCGTCGGGAACCTACGCTTGCTTCACCATGCTTCCTGTCCAACCGGCTCTCCCCATTCCTGTGCCGGTTTTGCTCGGTAATACGCTGAACTTGGTGATCGCGTGTATGCAGGCGCTTTCCGCAAGGAAACGGGCATTACCTTTCCCCTGCTGATTGACGAGAAGCGTGAAGCCTATTCCGCCATGGAGCTCAAAAGCGCTAACTTGCTTCACTTGCTGCGAAGCGACAATGCCGAGGCGCGCGCTCGCGCTAAAGCCGCCGGGCATTCGAATCATAAGCTCGGGCGAAATCTTTTTCAGTTGGGCGGTAGTTTTGTCTTCGGCCCCGGTGACGTGGACCGGTTCGAGCATGGCAGCAAGACCTTCGGCGACAACGCCCCTATTGAAGCGCTGCTGGCGGCCTTACCCTGAACTGGGTGGCCGCCCCTTGTGGAAGTCTCATGCCCTGAGTAAGATGCCTGCCAATGACGGTCGAATTCAGAGGGAACATTTTACTAGCAGTTTTCGTTCCATAGTTGGCAGGCCGGGATGGACTGCCAGCGGTTTTTTGAAAGAGAAGCCGGCTCGCAGACACGCCTTGCACCGTAAGTAGGTTTAGAGGCTGATGATACGTTGGAGCAGGACGCCCAACTTGTCCAGCAATGCCTCCAGGGCGACGGGTCGGCCTGGGAGGAACTTGTGCGTCGGCATACGCGGCGCATCCTTAACATCTGCTACCGGTTCACCGGCAACCGTACGGAAGCCGAGGACCTGACGCAGGACGTGTTCCTCCGGGTCTACCGAACTTTGGGGAGTTATCGGTCGGCTTATGGCGGTTTCGCAACATGGATGACCAGCGTGACGCGCAATTTGTTGATTGACCATTACCGTAGAACGAAGAGGGATCGCATGACGGACTCCCTCGACGATGCCATGCCCGTTGTGGAGAACAAGGAGTCGGTAGCGCGCAGGCCCGATGAGCAGGCCTTGATTGGCGAACTGAGCGGGCAAGTGCAAAGCGCGCTAACGCGGCTTTCGCCGGAGTTGCGCGAGGCGGTCATATTGCGCGACCTGCAGCAATTGGAGTACAGCGAGATTCAGAGGGTCTTGGCGGTGCCGGAAGGAACGGTGAAGTCACGCATCAATCGCGGACGAATCGAACTGGCCAGGATCCTCCAGCAGATGGGAGTGCGCCCGTCATGAGATCTGTGGTGAACACTTTCGGAGCGAGCGGCGGAGCAGGGCTATGACTTGGACTTGCGAACAAACCGAAGCGCGTTTGAGCGACTACCTCGACGGCCTTCTCGAACCCGCCGAGCAAGCCGCGTTCGATCTCCATGTGAACGCGTGTGCGCGCTGCACTCCGCTGGTTGCGAGCGTTTCACATCTCCTCGGCAGTTTGCGCAAGCTCGAGCAGGTCGAGCCTTCTCCGCGGCTCGTGAACTCGATCCTTACTGTCACCCAAGGCCCAGAAACCTGGCGCAACGCAAAACGCTGGCTGCGTGGCTTGCAATCGCCGCGCTTTGTCTACAGCGCCGTCTCGGTAGCAGCCACGTTCATCCTGCTGCTGACGGCCTCAGGCTTCAACTGGCGCAAGCCCAAGCTGGCCGACCTTGCTCCCGCAACGATTTACCGCAATGCGGACAGCCGGATCCATCTGATCTACGCCCGCAGCGCGAAATTCGTCAGCGATCTGCGGGTGGTGTACGAAATTCAGTCGCGCATCAATGAAACGGAGCAAAACCCCGCTCTGCGCGAAGAAACGATTCCCCAGTCCTCTCCCAAGAAGGAGCCGGGCAGCACCGACAATACGAATCCGTCTTCCCCGAAGCAGCAGAACCGCGCGAATGAAATTGGCAGAAATCTCCGCGTGCTCGCTTGCGAATTCCCGGTCTTGAGCGGCTCACTGGCGGACAGGAGAGTGCCATGAAGTGTGCCGTCCATTCCGATGTGGACGCTGTCGGTTACTGCCGCAACTGCGGCAAGCCTATGTGCTCAACGTGCGTGCGCCCGGTGCGCGATGTTCTTTACTGCGAAGATTGCCTAGCCAGCATCATGGGAATTCCCGGAGCGCCGTCAGCGGCGGCGGGCGGGGCCGTTCCGCCTGCGGGCGCTTTGCCGCTTCCGCCTGCGCCTACTCGCTCGCCAGGCAGTCCTGGCGTTGCTTTTGTCCTCGGTCTTTTCCCCGGGCTCGGCGCGGTTTACAACGGGGAATACAACAAAGCGCTGATTCATATTGTCGTATTCATTTCCATCATTGTTGGCCTGAATAGCGATTACGTTGGCGACAGCGGGCAGCTCGTGCTTAGCCTTCTTCTGACGGGTTTCATCCTTTATATGGCCTTTGATGCCATGCGTGTAGCGAAAGCCAAAAACATGGGCGAAACTCCTTTCGATCCACTGGAATCCTGGAGCAAGAACCGCCCTATTGGACCGATGATTCTGATTGGGCTGGGCGTTCTGTTTCTCCTAAACAATTTTGTTCCGATTTATCGAATTTTTCGGCTTTGGCCATTGGTTCTGATAGGCGTAGGTGTGCTTATGTTTCGCAACCGGCTGGGCCGCCCTTGAGGCGGGATTGGAGAAGATGAATCTCGATGAGTGATCGCGTTCGTTGCAATTGCCCGCAGTGTGCCATTCGGGGCCTCATGGGCCCGGCGATCCTTGTGACTCTGGGCATCTTGTTTCTCCTCGACCAGCTTCGCGGCGGATACTTTTCCTTTGGGAATACGTTTCCCGTCATACTGATCGTGATCGGCTTGATCAGTCTCGCGAGTGCCCTTGCTTCGACTGAGGGCCACGTTTCGGATTCGGTTCCACCGGCGCCGGCAGCTGCGCCCCCTCCGCCGCAAAATCCTTATGCCGGTCAAGGACAGGCGCGCTAGCCCTCGATGGCCAATGCTCTCCCACCCCGCCGATCGCTCTTTCCTGGTCTAGCCCTGATTTTTGTTGGCCTGCTCATCTTGGTGCACAACTATCGCGGCTTGGATATTCCCCATCTTCTGTGGCGTTGGTGGCCTCTTCTGATCATCTCTTGGGGCGCCATCAAACTCTACGAGCGGGCTGTAGCCAGCCGCTCAGGCCAACCGAGCGCTTCGCCGATTTCTGGCGGCGAGGTTCTGCTTGTCATTGGCCTGCTTTCGCTTCTTGGCTTTGTTGCGGCCGTCGACTTTGCAAAAAGCCGCATCCCGGGAACAGTGGTGGACTGGCCCTCGGGGGGCGAAACCTTCGACTTCGACCTCATCGCGGAACCGAGGCCCGTTCCTGCCGATGCGCGAATCACCATTCACAACGCTCGCGGCAACGTCAGTGTGCGCTCCGGAGACGATGCACAAATCCATGTGGACGGCAAGAAAAAGGTCAAGGCTTGGAGTGAGACCGATGCCGAACACATTTCTTCGGCCGTCTCCGTCCAAATCACGAAAAACGGCGACGGATATGACGTTCAGCCGGTGAACGCGGGCAGAGGCGACTCGCGCGTTAGCCTGGATTTAGACATTGCCGTACCGAAAAACGCCTCGCTTACGGTTCGCAACGATCGGGGAGATGTGACCGTGTCCGACATGGGCAAGCCCGTGGTCGTCAACACTACGAGAGGCGATGTCGAGGTTCGCGACACGGCTGGCGACGTGACCGTGGAAACCCAAAGAGGCAATGTGAACGTCTCTGATGCCAAGGGCAACGTGAAGATTTCCGGCTACGGCCGGGAAATCAATGTGTCGTCAGCGACAGGCCGGCTGACCATTGACGGAGAATTCTTTGGTCCCATCCGCGCCGACAAAATTGCCAAAGGCGTGCGCTTCGTCTCCCAGCGTACCGATCTCACGCTCACGCAGCTCGCCGGCCACATGGAAACTGGCTCCGGAAACATCGAAATCGCCGACGCGCCCGGCAATCTCAACCTGCGCACGAATTCCTACGACATTTCCGTCGAAAATGCCGGCGGCAAAGTGAAACTGGACAATCGCAACGGCAACGTCGAAGTGCGCTTTTCGCTTCCGCCCAAGGAAACCATCGAGATTACTAACTCCTCCTCGCCCATTACTTTGAGCCTTCCCGAATCTTCCAGCTTCGACATCGCGGCCGACTGCCACTCCTGCGACATCGATTCCGAGTTTTCTGCGGATTCGCTGAAACAGACAACCACCGGCGGCGATTCGCATTTAGAAGGAAAATATGGCAAGGGCAGTGGCCCGAAAATCACACTGAAGACCAGCTACGGGGCAATCTCCATTCGCAAAACGAGCTAGCCTGCGGCTTTTCGCGATTCTTCGTTCCGGCAGCCCGTGAGGGAGGGCGCCGCTTTGCGGCGCGCGGCAAATTACCAGATAAGCGGAAAACCGAGGCTGGCCGCGGTCTGGCTCAGTTGCTGCCACTCGGACAAAGAGAATGAACCGCCGCTACGCAAAAAGCCTCCAACCAAGTTTTGCAGGCACGGTGCGGCAATCAGCGGAGTTACCGGAGAGGGTAAACTTGGCACCGAGGCGTCGGGTCGGCTGAAATTCATTGTGTACGCCAAATTTTGGATGTCGTTGCTGGCATCACGGGGCGTCAGCGGCGCTAGCCCCCAGCGCCATTCAATCAGCTTCAGCACGGAAGTGTGATCGAACACCAAATCGTTCACTACCGGATTATTGGGGTTCCCTTTTGTGAACGGTGAAGCGACGACCGTGGGCACGCGCATGCCCAGCAGCGTTTTTCCATCCACCGTGTCGGTATCCACTTGATTGGCCGCGGTGGCGCGCGGCGGCGTGACGTGTTCGAAAAAGCCGCCCCACTCGTCGAAGTTCACAATAAACACCGTGTTCGCCCACTTCGGCCCGTTCGCGACGGCTTGGAATGTCCGGTGCAGGAATTGATCACCTTCGCGAATGTCCGCGTGCGGGTGGTCGTCGTTCCCTGTGCCATCATCCAGAACGGTGTATTGGGGGTCCACGAAAGAAACAGCGGGAAGAGTTCCCGCACCCGCAGCCGCGAGAAACTCGTCATAGAGCTTCGATATCCCGAGATACTTCGTTCCCCACAGCGCCAGGAACGGCACGTTCGAATAGTAGTAAGCGCCGCTCACGCCGGCGGCGGCAAGTTCGTCCCAAATCGTGGGCAAAGAACTGAAGTCAGTGGTATTGCTCAGGCGATCCGTTTGGGCGGCGTGGAGAAAAAGGCGATTCGGAAACGTTGGGCCGAGAATCGAAGCAAAGTAGCGATCGCAGACCGTATAGTTTTGCGCCAGCGCGGCATAAAACGGAATGTCCGCTTGGCCATAATAACCAATGCAGTACACGTCGTTGCTTCCAGCACGGAGAAAACCATCCATCGCGCCGTTGTCGTATTCCACGCGCCCGCCGCTGTAGGAATGGTCGGGATCGGGATGCGGGCAGCCGGTGTTATCACCTGAGAGCGAATACGTCGGATGCAAGACGCCGCTGCTGTCCGTATACGTTAAACCGGCTTGCATGCCGTCGGCATTGGGAAGCCAGCCCAGAAAGTGATCGAAGCTTCGGTTTTCCATCGTCACCACTACGATGTGCTCGATCCCGGAAGTTGTGGGATCGGGCAGGATCGGTAGAGTTGCCGAAACAAATCGTTGGCTCTGTGTGCGGCAGGCGGCTCCGAACATCAGGGCGCCCGAGGCCAGCCCTGCAGTTCTCAGCAATTCGCGACGATTGATCCTCATGACCACACCCCCTGAAAAAAAGAGATTTGGATTTCTTGGGCGTTCAACAGCGCCCCGAGGCTGGGAGCTGGATGGGAAGTGGAGGATAAATCATCGGGAAAAACTGGCAATCGGGTGTAAACCTGAGAAGAAATTCTTCAAGAATAGAACCCCCTAGCGTTATAGGAACTTTACCTGAGGCTAGCGCTCGGCCAAGCGGTTTAATTCCGCAAAAAATGTGGGAAAGGACACACCAGCGCAATCGGCGTCGCGAATGACGGTGTTCCCTTCGGCAGCCAGCCCGGCAACGGCGAACGCCATGGCGATGCGATGGTCGCCGCGCGGTTCAATTTCTGCTCCGCGTAGTTTTCCCGCCGCGCGCCCCGCCACTTTCAAACCGTCCGGCCGCTCTTCCACACTCGCGCCCATGCGCCGCAAATTCTCCGCCAACGCGGCAATGCGGTCGCTTTCTTTGACGCGCAGTTCCGCGGCATCACGAATCTCGATGCCTTCTTCGGTGTAGGGGCCGAGCGCCGCAAGCATCGGCAGTTCATCAATCACCAGAGGAATGCGTTCGCCCGCAATCACACCACCCTTCAGCGAAGCGCCCTTCACCGCGAGGTCGCCGATAATTTCACCTTGAGAGCTTTTCAGCCCGAGCATCTGATTCGAAGCGCCCATTTCAGCAAACACGTCGAGAATCGCCGTGCGCGTGGGATTCAAGCCGACGTTGTGAAGCAGCACATTCGAATCGGGAAACAGAGAAGCCGCAGCGAGAAAAAAAACCGCCGAAGACAAGTCCCCAGGCACGTCCAACGATTTCGCCGTCAGCTTTCCACTGCAGCTTCCAGCACCTAAGCCGTTTACGCGGATGGTCCGGCCATTTTTTTCGACGCTCGCGCCAAATTCTTCCAGAGCGAGTTCGGTGTGATCCCTCGTGCGTGCCGGTTCCGTTACGCTGGTAACGCCTTCCGCGAACAAGCCTGCCAGCAGCAGCGCCGATTTCACCTGCGCACTGGCCATGGGCATTTTGTAGTTGATGGCGCTTAGTTTTGTCCCGCGGATGTCCAGGGGCGCGAAATTGTCTTCCCTGCCCCGGATATCTGCGCCCATTTCACGCAGCGGGGCGATCACGCGCTTCATGGGCCGCTTTCGCAGGGAATCGTCGCCGGTCAGTTTGGAGGAAAAATTCTGGCCCGCCAGAATTCCTGCCAGCAGGCGCATGGTCGTCCCCGAATTTCCCGCGTCCAGAGCCCGCCAACTACTCTTCAGCCCGCGCGGGCCGTGCCCTGTTACGCGCACCGTGTCGTTGTCTGTCTTTACGTCTGCGCCCAGCGCGCTTATGCAGTCAAGCGTGCTGCGGCAATCCGCCGCGGCAGAGAAATGCCGCAACTCGCTCGTTCCTTCTGCCAAGGCAGCCAGCATCGCGTAGCGGTGTGAAATAGACTTGTCCCCGGGCAGCTCCACAGCTCCGGTCAAGTACTTTACGGGCTGGATAATTTCTTTCTTCACGCCAAAATTCTATCACGCGAAATAATTTTGTCTGTACTTCGCCTCAGGCACTCAATTTCCATTTTCTCGTTTCCATTTTCTAGCGTTTCCCTGTCCCTTCGGCCAGTTTTGTCTTGCCGCACCGCCTGTACTTCGCCGTGAAATCCCCGGACTCGCCGCAACGTATTATCCCGTGAGGAGAATATTCGAATGTCAGCGCGCAGTCAGTTCCTGCAACTCGTCACCAAACTCGGTACCCTTGTTGGCGCTCTCTTTGTTGTGACCGTTTTGCTTGCCGCGATGCCCGGTCACCACACACCGGTAGCGCAATCTCAGGAGCCACCGCACCAGCCTGCTTCGCACTCGCAACAACAATCACCGGGAATGGATTCGAGCATGCCCGGGATGGACATGGACGATGCCAAGGCCAATGAAGCCCACGCCGTTCACGACATGACGCCCGGCCATCACCAGGCGCACAACCCGCACATGCACATGACTGCGCCGCGCCCACCGACCCCTGAAGACGTTGCGCGCGCCGAGCAAATCGTGAACCAGCTCCGCGAGGGAATCGCCAAATACAAGGACTACCACGTGGCCCTTGCCGACGGTTATAAAATTTTCCTTCCAAATCTCCCTCAGCCTGAATATCACTTCACGAATTACGTGAACGGTTTCCTGGAGGGCTTCACCTTCCAACCGTCACGTCCCACTTCCCTGCTCTACAAGAAAACCGCGACGGGCTACGAACTAGTCGGCGCGATGTACACCATGCCCAAGCGCGCAACCGAAGATCAACTCAATGAACGAGTGCCGCTGAGTGTTGTGACCTGGCATCTGCACACCAATCTCTGCATACCTTCTCCGGCGCAGCGCCGCAGCGCAGACTGGACCAAGTTCGGGCTGCGCGGCTCCATTGCCACACAAGAAGCTTGCGACGCGGAGGGCGGACGCTTCCAACCCGTCATTTTTGGCTGGATGGTCCACGTCTACCCTTACGAAGATGTGGCCGACAAAATCTTCGCCATGCACCATCACGACTGAGGTCCCCAACGGAAGCGAGCCGAATGAAACTCGCGGCGCGAGTTCCGGTTCGGCGCCGGAGTTTTTTTAGTCGACGTTTGAAAACCGAAGCAACATGGCCGAGGATTTCTCGGTTTCACGGAAGATTACAAATGGCTTCGATGCCAGTGTGAATTATTTCCAAACGCTCTCAGGGACGGGCCCGCACGTGAGCAATCTCTCCACGTCGTTTCGGGAAACGGTTCTCCCCGGATGAGCCTACTGCAAGTCGCCAAGGATTCGCCAGGGCCGGTCAAACGCTTGCGCTACGTGGTCCGCAGCCGTGTCCAAGATGAAAAAGGCGAACCCATGGAGGGAGCTGCCGTCCTGGTGGGCGAGGAACTGGTTCTCACCAGGGTTATAGGACGCCTAGCTGAATCTTCCCACCAAGGCAACTTCCTGCCGTCCAATTGCCTCTAGTACGTGTGCCGCGTATTATGGAAGGTTCATGCATACGGTCGGGCCGCATCCTTCGAATAGCCAAGTTCCTCTATTCCTCGCTCCGCTCGCGTTCCTCGCGGGGCTGTGCCTGATTCCCCGCGTGCTTGAGGCACAGAAACCCCTGGAAACGCTTCCTCTGAGCCAGGTTCGCCCCGGTATGGAGGGCTACGCCTACACCATCTTTGCAGGGGACCACATCGAAAAATTCGATCTGGAAGTTATCGGCGTCGTGAACAATTTCCTTGGGCCGAAGCAATCTATCATCCTTGTCCAACTCAAAGGCCCTAAAGTAGAGCACACCGGTGTCGTCGCCGGAATGAGTGGCAGCCCGGTTTATCTTGACGGCAAGCTCGCGGGGGCGCTCTCGCTGAAGCTAGGTGTGTTCACCAAGGAGCCTATCGCTGGAGTCACACCCATTCAGGATGTGTTGAATCCTCCGCCCTCAGCAGCGGCGGAATTCCCAAGGCAGCAGTTTGGAGTTCCCACTGAGCCGGCCGCAAGCACGGGCCTTTCTTTGGATTCCGCTCTCGAGCCAATCGAAACGCCACTGGTCTTTTCCGGGTTTCAGCCCGCGACCCTCCAGCAATTCGCCAGTCAAATTCGGGGCTACGGCCTTGTCGCCACACAAGGCGGCACAACCACTCCCAGTCCGCAGGACAGCCATCTTGTGCCCGGCGACATGGCTGGTATGGTTTTAGTGCAAGGCGACGCTTCCATCAATTCTGCTTGTACGGTCACGGCAGTCGAGTCAGATCGCGTGTTTCTTTGCGGCCATCCGTTCCTGAATCTTGGCGACGTGCAGATTCCCATGGCGCGCAGCAAAGTGGTTATGACGCTGTCGTCCGATTTGGCCTCTACGAAAATCGTCAACGTCGCCGGTCCCATCGGAACAATCACGAGTGATCATCTAACGGCCGTCACCGGCAAGCTCGGGGCGCCTCCCCCAATGATTCCGTTGGACCTGTCGCTCCGCGGTGCAAATTCCGAAAAAAAGCTGCACTTTGAGATCGTCAACCATCCCAAGCTGACGCCTCTTCTCGTAGGACTGACCACATTCAATGGCCTGACACAGAATTCGGCGTATGGCGAAGGTACGACGCTTCATTTCAGGGGGGAGATTCGTCTCCAGGGCCACGCGCCCGTAGAAATTGAAAATACCTTTGCGCCCGGCGATTCCCTGGCGCCCGATGGCTTTCCGATTGCTCTCACGATGCAAAATGTTTTTGGCCGACTTTTTTCCAATACGTTTGAGCCCGCCAAAGTCGACGGCATTTCTCTGCATGTCGAGAGCGTTCCTGGACGCAAATCGTTTAGCATCGAAAGCGCCTGGCTGGAGAAAGGAGAGGCCGCTCCGGGCGAAATGCTTCGGGTACGTGTTCTTCTTCGGCCCTATCGCGGCGCACCTCAAATTGAAGAAACAACCGTTCGCATTCCCGAGCAGGTTTCGCGGGGAACCACCCTCCGCGTCCTGATCAGCGACGGCGACATGCTCAACCGCGCCTCGCGCGGCTTCGCTTTCGGAGGAACCGGCGGCGGCCCCGCTGGCCTAGACCAGCTCATCTCTTTTTTGAACCGCGAGCGCCGGAACGACCGCCTTTACGTTGGACTTTTTGTTCCAGCGCCAACAATGCTCTGGGACGACAAGGAACTTCCCAACATTCCGCTTTCGCAAATCAACATCGTGGATGGCCGCCCTGCGCCGGGCAGCGTGCAGGTGCTTCGCGAATCTCTTGCCAGCGAAGCTTCTATCCCGCTCGGAGGCCCCGTTTCCGGCGTCATCTCGCTGAATCTCCAAATCCGGTGACCAGAATGTCTACGATCAGCCCTCGTCAAAGCAAAAGTACGGCCCTGACTAGCCGCCCGCACAACTCTGCTTTACGCTTTGTCCGCCTTCTTTTTTTCTCCTCACTTCTTTGTCTTCTTTCTTCTTTACCTCTTCTCGCGGAGCACACGCGCCGCTGGCGCCAATCCACCTACGAAGAATTCCTGAAGGGCACGGCCCACGGTGTCGCAGTGCGCAGCGATGGTCGTCTCGAACTTGCTCCCAAATTCACTTTGCTCACCGACGCCGACGCCTCTTATCTCTGGGCCGTTCGCCTCGACCCGAAAGGTGCGCTTTACGCAGCAGGCGGTTCTCCCGCAAAAGTGTTTCGCTTTGATTCCAATGCGAAGCCCAAGGTCGTGTTCGATTCCACGGACCTGTCTGCGCAAGCCATCGTCTTCGACTCGAAAGGCGCGCTTTACGTCGGCACCTCTCCGGATGGCAAGGTCTACAAGGTTTCTGCATCCGGTGAGAAGTCCGTTTTCTTTGACCCCAAAACGAAATACATCTGGGATTTGGCCTTTGCCCCGGATGGGACACTTTACGTCGCCACGGGTGACAAAGGCCAGCTTTTTGCCGTGACGCCCGACGGCAAGGGCGAACTGTTTTATTCTAGCGACGAGGCGCACATTCGCGTTCTGGCCTTCGACGCGAACAAGAACCTCCTCGTCGGCACCGAACCGGGCGGGCGCATCCTTCGAATCTCTCGCTCCGCGGGACAAAACGCAGCCAAGAGCTCGAAAACCGGCGCTTCGGGTTCTGGAGAAGGGTTCGTTCTTTACGAGACGTCGAAGCGGGAGGTCACTTCGCTCGCCGTAGCTCCCGACGGGAGCATATACGCTTCCGCGATCGGCGAAAAACCACGAGTCGGCGCGCCTGCCCCCACGACCGTCGTTGCCACACCCCAAGGAACCACCTCCATTGCAACGGGTATCGGTGCGGGGCAAGCGCAGGTGCAAATCCAAGCCCCTTTTCTTCCCTTCCCTAATCTTCTAACCAGCAGCATTTACCGCATCAGCGCCGATGGCGCTCCGGAAGAACTCTGGGCCTCGCGCGAAGACTTGGTCTACGCGCTGGGACTCGCTTCGGACGGGCGCCTTCTGGCGGGCACCGGCAACAGCGGCGCGCTTCTCGCGATTGATGGCCGCGGCGTTTTCGCGCAGCTTGCGAAAGCCGGTTCTGCGCAAATCACCGGCATCGCGGGGAACTCTTCCGGAAAAATCTTCCTGTGCACGTCCAATCCCGGAAAAGTCTTTTCTCTCGGCCCGGAGTACGAAGCCGAAGGCACATTCGAATCGCATTCCTTTGACGCGCAGCTGTTTTCGCAATGGGGCCGCATCCAATGGTGGAGTCCGCCGCCGACTCCCGCGGCAAAGTCAAGCGCAGGTTCTGCCCCAGCCGCGCACGGGAACGATCCGAGCATCGAGTTTTTTGTGCGCAGCGGGAACACGGATGATCCCGGAAAGGAATGGTCGCGCTGGTTTGGCCCTTACACCAAGTCGGGCACAGCCTCGGAAGCTCCGTCGGCGCGGTTTGCGCAATGGAAAGCGGTCATCCACGACGGCCGCCCCGGTGACGGCATTGATTGGGTGAGCCTGGCGTATCTTCCGCGCAATGTTGCCCCGGTGATTGATGGCATCGCGATTCAGGACCCTGGCATCCGCGCGCAGAGCCAGCAAGCGATGGCCTCTGGCCAGCCATCGCCCGTTACGATAAGAATGCCCGCTCCCCCCACTGTCGCCGGAGTCACCGTCACGCAGAGTTCTTCCTCGAATCGCTTTGAACAGCCGCCGCAAGGTTTTAGGGAAAAAGGCTATCGAACGGTGGTCTGGACTGCTCATGACGACAACGAGGATGAACTCCAGTTTGCCGTTTACTGTCGCGGAGAAAATGAAAGCGCGTGGAAGTTGATGAAAGACAAGCTGGACCAGAGGTTTTATTCCTTCGATACCACGGCGCTTCCGGACGGCGCCTATTATTTGAAAATCGTCGCCTTGGATTCTCCTGCAAATCCGCCTGCCGCTATGCTTACGGCCGAACGCGAAAGCGAGCGTTTTGCAGTGGACAATACGCCGCCGGTAGTAGAGGATCTGCGCGTCGGGACGGCTTCGGGCAAGATGAGCGGGGGACATCCGGTCTCTTTCACGGCCCACGATGCGACGTCCGCCGTAGACCGCGCGCAATATAGTTTGGATGGCGGCGATTGGATTCTCGTCTCGCCGAGCAACAGCATCAGCGATGCACCGGTCGAACACTACGACTTTGGAATTGCAGCGGTTTCTCCCGGCGAGCACACCCTCGCCGTCCGCGTCTACGACCAATTCGAAAACGTCGGCAGTGCCAAGCTCACCTTCACCATTCCAAAGCCGTGAGCGCGGAGTCGACGCCACGTTGCGTCATCCTGAGCGAAGCGCACATTTTGCGCTCCGAATGTTTTTGCGGAGCGAAGGACCCGAGCCTCAGCCGCGATCCGGCTCGAGCGCGGCAGCTTTTCTACGCGTCCTCTTTCTCGCAGCGCTTGTCACTCAAGTCCACCCTTTGCGCAGCCTGCGCGCGGATAACGGTTACGACGCCTGGCTGCGTTACGCCCCGCTCACTGCGGTGGAGCGTGCCAAGTACGATTCACTTCCCAAGGCTGTGACTGTGTTGGGCGATTCGCCTCTGCTGCAAACCGCGCAGGCGGAATTGACGCGCGGCATAAGTGGAATGTTGCAGCGCAAGCTTCGCGTGGAGAAAGGACCGCCCCAGGAAAACGCCATCGTCTTGGGAACCCTGGCAGACCTGCATTCCACCGCTCCTCATTGGCACGCCTCGAAGGAGCTTCGCGAGGACGGCTATTGGCTGGCGAACGGCCGCATCAACGGACACAACTGCGTCATCATCGCAGGCGCGACCGATCGTGGAACCCTATATGGGGCATTCGCTCTGCTGCGCAAAATCGTATTCGCCGGAGACTTGACCCACTTGCGGGAGGCTCAGGAGCCCGCCAATCCCATACGCTGGGTGAATGAGTGGGGCAAACTCGACGGCACCATCGAACGCGGCTACGGCGGGCGCTCCATCTTCTTTGAAAACGGCAGCGTTCGCGCGGACCTCTCCCGCGCGAGTGCTTATGCGCGCTTGCTCGCCTCGGTCGGCATCAACGCGTGCGTCGTCAATAACGTGAACGCGGACCCTCGCCTGCTAGCTCCCGATTTTCTCGCGCAACTTGCCCGCATTGCCTATGCGTTTCGTCCCTGGGGCGTCCGGCTTGGCATTTCTGTGGATCTGAGTAGCCCAAAGTCGCTTGGTGGGCTGGACACGTTTGATCCTCTCGATCCGCGCGTGCAGTCCTGGTGGAAGCAAAAGGCTGATGAGATTTATCGCTTGATTCCGGACTTCGCGGGGTTCCTTATCAAAGCCGATTCCGAAGGCCGTCCCGGCCCATCCCGTTACGGGCGCACCCCGGCGGACGCCGCGAACGTTGTTGCTCGCGCTTTGCAACCGCACGGTGGCATCGTCATGTATCGCGCGTTCGTGTACGACCATCATCTCGATTGGCGCAATTCCAAGAACGACCGCGCCCGGGCCGCTTACGACATTTTTCATCCCCTCGACGGCAAATTTAACGACAACGTCATCGTGCAAATCAAGAATGGCCCGATAGATTTTCAGGTTCGGGAGCCTGTGTCTCCGCTCTTAGGCGGCCTCGAGAAAACCAACGAAGCCATCGAACTGCAAATCACGCAGGAGTACACGGGACAACAACGCCATTTATGTTTTCTCGTTCCCCTGTGGAAGGAAGCGCTTGATTTCGACATCCGGGTACAAGATCCCAGCACTCCCGTGAAAAACATTGTATCAAGCCAAGTCTTTCACCGCGCGCTCGGCGGATTTGCAGGCGTTGCAAACGTCGGCCTCGATGCCAACTGGTTGGGCAACCCCATGGCGATGGCAAATCTCTACGGCTTCGCGCGCCTCGCCTGGAATCCGAATCTCTCCTCCGCAAGCATTGCGGAAGAGTGGACACGCCTCACATTCGGGAATGACTCTGCGGTGGTCCGCACCATTGGCACCATGCTGTTGGCGTCCTGGCCCACCTATGAAAGTTACACCGGTCCGCTCGGCGCAGGTACCCTCACGGACATTTTGGGCAGCCACTACGGTCCCGGTGTGGAATCCTCCGAGGGAAACGGCTGGGGCCAATGGCACCGCGCTGACCACGAGGGCATTGGAATGGATCGCAGCGTTGCCACTGGCACAGGTTTCGTGGGCCAGTATTCGCCGGCGGTTCAGAAGGAATTCGAAACTCCGGAGGCCACTCCCGATTCCCTGCTGTTGTTCTTCCATCATGTGCCGTACACCTACCTGCTGCACTCCGGCAAGACTGTCATCCAGCACACCTATGACTCGCACTATGAAGGCGTCGAACGCGTGCGCGAATTTGTCCGTCAATGGCAGTCTCTTCGCGGCCACATTGACGATGAGCGGTATGAATTTGTGTTGGCACGGCTGAAATACCAGGAAGGGCACGCCATCGTCTGGCGCGATGCCGTCTGTAATTGGTTCCTACGCATCTCCGGAATTCCGGATTCCAAAGGTGGCGCCCGACATTACCCAAATCGCATGGAAGCAGAATCGATGCAGCTCACCGGCTATGTGCCAGTAGATGTTGAGCCATGGGAAAACGCGTCCGGAGGGAAAGCCATCGCCTGCAACGCTCCCGCGCGAGAATGCGCTGCAACGTTCCATTTCAAGGGAACCGCTGGAAGATACGAAATGAACGTCCAATACTTCGACCAAAACAATGGTAAAGCGAAGCTCCTCGTGTTGTTGAACGGACATGTGTTGGATGAATGGGTTGCTGACGACACTCTTCCCAGCGCGAAACTTGGAGGCGACACTTCCACCCGCCGTCAGATTGCCGGTGTGCTATTGCGTCCCGGAGACGAGATTTGCATCGAGGGAATTCCTGACGCCGGCGAACTGGCCGCGCTTGATTACGTGGAAATCGAGCCAGTGGTCGAGTAGCGCCGCACGCAGGCTGTCACCAGACATGCCGTTTTGAGAGAGTGGACCTGGTTGCTCGCTTCCTGTGACCTGATTTTTCTCTGAATCTCCAATGGTTTTGCATGATTGACCCTCATGCTATCTGACGCTCTATAATGCGCCACCTAAATTTGGGGTGAGGCCTCGTCGGGCAAGCGGTGCACGCATTTCTCCCGCCGGTGCGCTTTCCGCATCCCTCTGTCGAGAGGACTCTATTCAGCTCATCCAGCGCGCTTGCGCCGCCACGGTCTGATACTTCTCGATTTCCACGCCAAAGCCGATGCGGCCATCCCCGTAGGGCTCATTGCGCACGTGAACCACGCGCGCCGTGCAGCGCATCTCCTGGGCCGAGTTTCCGGTGACCTCGGCAGGCATACTAATGGCGGCTTCGATGGGCATCCCGACTTGCAGGGGAGCCGAGGACGCGAAGAAAAACCCACCCCGGGAGACATTCAATGCTTCCGTGAAGTGCTCGGTCCTGTCTGCGGCTACCCCCACCGTCCGAAAGCGCAAAGGCGTGCGGTGGTTTATCCGGGCCAGCTGTCGACGCTCAGTAGATCTCATGATGTCCGCCTGCACGCGAGTAAAACGTTGTGACGAGGACTCGCGAAAACGGAGGTTAATCTAAGCGTATCAGAGAGTTACGCGGGGTCAAGTACCAAAGATGGCCTGGCCAAGGAATACCAGTACTTTTTTACAGCGAACCGGGCAGCTTCTAGAGCAATCCACATTTTCTGCAAACCTGCCATAATGCCTCTTTTACCCAGCCGTAAATCACGATAACCATGGTAGTTGGGAATTCAGCCAGAACCGACAGCCAAGACCGAGCCGAATGAGCACCGCCCTTTCGTTTGAACCCACGAATTACCAGCCGCCCGCGTGGGAGGCCATTGTCGATGCCCACACGCGCATCGCGCCCCGGATTCACCGCACGCCCATCCTCGCTTCCATGTCGCTCAATGCCCTGGCTGACGCGCGCTTCTTCTTCAAATGCGAAAATCTTCAGAAAACTGGCTCGTTCAAGATTCGCGGCGCCGCCAACGCCATCCTGTCCCTTTCGAACGAACAAGCCGCCCGCGGCATCGTCACGCAGTCAAGCGGCAACCACGGCGCGGCAGTGGCCTGCGCGGCCGCTTGGCGCGGAGTTCCCGCCTACATCGTCATGCCGAGGAATGCGCCCAAAGTGAAAATCCAGGCCATCGAAGCTTACGGCGGCAAAATCACGTTTTGCGAGCCCAAAGTGTCCTCGCGCAAGGAAACCTGCGACCGCGTGCAGGCGGAAACCGGCGCGCACCTCGTTCATCCCTATGACGACGACCGCATCATCGCTGGGCAAGCCACTGCCGCCAAGGAATTCCTCGAAGAAATGCCGGATCTGGATGCCGTGTTCGCGCCCGTAAGCGGTGGCGGACTGCTCAGTGGAACCTGCCTCGGTGCCATAGGCATTCGAAAGGACATTCGAATCATCGGCTGCGAGCCTGCGCGCGCCGACGACGCCTACCGCTCTCTCACCACGGGAACACTGCAATCTCTGGAGTCTAGCGACACCATCGCCGACGGCCTGCGCGCCTCCCTTTCGCCGCGCACCTTCGCGATCCTGCGCAAGCATGTAGACCGCATTCTGCTGGTCACGGAAGAAGAAATTATTGCCACGGCCCGCCTCGTTTGGGAGCGCATGAAGATCATTGTCGAGCCTTCCAGTTCCGTAGCTCTTGCCCCTCTCCTTAAGCCCGCGGCGGTCAAATCGCTCAACCTGCACTCTCGCGCTGATGGGCAACCACCCAAACTTGGTGTAATCTTCTCAGGCGGCAACCTGGACCTCAACGCCCTCCCCTGGCTTTCCTAGACCTGCAGCGAGCAAACGTTGTATGCACACCGGCGATAAACCGCCACCCAAAGAAGGCTACGCCTGTGGACGGATTGTGCAAAAAAATGAACACTCTTGCGTAACCAACGAACGGAGCATCTCGTTCCTATTGAAAAACAAAGACTTAGGGTTCACCCTGTTTGGCTTCTCGCTTGCTCAGTTCAGTATCGTCGGCGAAGTTGGTCCAGTAACTTTGAGTCTCAGATGGACGGACACAGCCAAGATCGCGTGGACGAGCATCGCGCGGCGATACTCCTCGGCATACCGGAGTCGGAGCTTCGCCGTTATTCCCAGCTTTCCGGCCTGGGGCACATCGAGAGCGACAGTAACGGCCAGAAGAAGTTGATTTTCACTTACGAAGAATTGCGGCGCATTTGCTTGCTGGTGGCGCAATCTCCCAAGTAAGCGTTCGCGGTTCGCTTGGAGGAGATTTTCTACTTAAGGAGTTTTGAGTCTTTCCTGCCAGTAACTCGCCTAGGTTCCGGGCGTCTACCCCACAGACGCCCGGGGCCCCTCTTCCTCTTCCAAACCCAGCGCGAGAAACCGAGAAATCCAGCAGCAAAGTTTGTGACGTGGATTTAGTAGCTTGTTTTAATTTAATAGACCCACCGCGTGTCCTTCGAGCCTGCCTGCCCGAGGCAGGCGTCGCGAGGGATCCTCGCTGGACTTGAACGTTGGCATAGTGGCTGTGAGTAAGGTGGATTCTCGTGCTGCCTATTTCTCTTTGAGCTTCAGCTTGCCTTCTACCTTGTTCTCTTCCAGGAACTTGCGCAGATCGGAAGCAGCGTCCAACAATCGGACCCACTGCTCGTAATAAAGCGTGACGGGAAAACGCCCGAGGCCATAGACACTCACGCCGCCTTTTTCGCCCACCCGGAACTCCAGTGACCCGGTGCGGCGGCCGGTGCCTTTCTTCTCCAGTTCGGCGACGCGCGCCTTGAGTTCTTCATAGCTTGGCTCGGCCATATCTCCTCCAAGTCAGGATCGGGTAAGCGATTATACACTGCCTCATGAGCTTGAAGGCTTGTCTTAGACTCCTTCCAGACGGCCCGGGGCACATAAAACCCTTTGGCAACCACATGCCATCGAATTTAGAGGAATACAAAAATAAATTGTGGTCCCCTCGCGAGACAGTCTCATCTCATTGTCGCGGCTTTGACTCGCGAAGAAGACCAAAGGAGACTTAAACCAACTGGCAAAGCCTCTTAGCTCCGGCTGAAAAAACACGCAAGGCCGGGACACGTGACGCATCACGCGATCAATACTCCTGCCGCCTTACCTTCGTGAAAAGGAATGGTCGTTCATTCATACCGCAGGGCCTCCAGAGGATCGATTCGCGTGGCGCGGTGCGCGGGGACCCAACATGCAAAAAGGGCAATCGCGGTGAGCAGGCAAACGACAACCGCGAACGTTAGGGGATCGGTTGGCTTAATGCCAACGATAAGCCCGCTCAACGCGCGCGTGCCCGCCAACGCAAGAGCCAAGCCCAGCGTCAGGCCGATGCCTACCACGGTCAGCCCTTGGCGCAAAACCATTTTGAGGATGTCCTGCGGAAAAGCGCCCATCGCCACGCGAATCCCGATTTCCTGCGTGCGCTGCGTGGCCGCGCAGGAAACTACGCTGTAAATCCCAACGACCGCAAGAAGCAAACCGAGAAGACCCATTGTTGAGGTCAGCTGCGCCCCAAAACGGAAAAGAAAGAAACCGTTGGCGCCCTCGAGGGCTTCGTTCATGGTTTTTACTTGGGTGATGGGCACATCGGGAACGGCCTCGTGGATGACTGACTGAATCTGCAGGGCCAGAGATTCAGGCGGCACAGTTGTGCGCACATGGATGGTGCGCAAAGAATTGTAACTCTGCTCGAAAGGCACATAGTAGAAAGCGCGAGGGTCCTCCGCCAGGCTCTGATACTTCGCCTCCTGAACGATGCCGACGACCTCCATGAACGGGCCATTGGCGCCTTTGGTGCCGAAATGTTTGCCAAGCGCGTCCTCGTTGGGCCAGAACTTTTTGGCCATGGTTTCGTTGATGATGGCGACCGGCGGAGCCTTTTCGCTGTCGGCATCGGAGAATTTGCGGCCACGCAAGACTGGCATCTGCAAAGTGTCGAAGTATGACGGCGTGACCTGGTTGTAGGAGACTTCCGGAGGCTGCTGGCCGGCCGCGTACGGATGCTCTTCAATCCAAATGCGGTCATCCGCGCCCACGTAGCCCATGGGAACGGTGAAGGCTTCGGCGACGGACTCGACACCAGGAAGGGCGCGAATTCGGTTGTCGATATCGCGGTAGGCTTCGCGAGCCCGGGGTTCTTTGTACCCCATTTGCTGGACGTCCACCGCGAGATCGAGCACATGGTCGGGATTGAAGCCAAGATTCATTTTCTCGGCCTTATCGAGACTGCGGATGAAAAGACCAGCTACGATCAGCAGCACGAGAGAACCCGCCACCTGCTCAACCGCCAGGACACTCCTTGCGAATTGACGGCGTGGGCCGGACGACGACCCGCGCCCACCTTCATGAAGGACCGCACTAACATTCGCGCGGGCGGCACGCAAAGCCGGCATCATCCCCACAAACAAGCCCGCAGACAAAACCGCAGCGAAGGCGAAAAGATAGACCCGCGCGTCAGGCCGGAAATCGAATCTCAAAGGCAAGTCCGTGCCGAGAGAAAGCGAGCTCAGGAATCCCGAAGCCCACGACGCGAGCACCAGTCCTGCGCCACCGCCCAAAAGCGCAAGCAGGAGACTTTCCGTCAAATACTGCCGGACCAGGTGACCCTGGCTTGCACCCATTGCGGCGCGAATGGCCATTTCGCGCTGGCGGATCGTCGCGCGCACCAGGAGAACGTTGGCGATATTGAAACACGCAACCAAGAGGACCAGCAGAGCGAGGCACATAAAAGCAATCGAGGTGGCGGGAATGGGGTTTTCCGCATCTGGCTCAGGCCGCGCCAGCCTTTCCGGGTAGAGCTGCACGGTCATCCCTTTCTCGGTGTCCGGATGAGCCTGCGCAATGCGGTCCGCGACGACATGGAGCGAAGCCTGGGCTTGCTTGATGGTCACCCCGGGTTTGAGACGACCCATGACGGTAAGGCTGCGATAGCCGCGGCTGGTCCAGATTTTCTCTACCGGATTGTCCGGATCTTCCCCGGTTTCCGCGCTGAAAGGAACGTAGGCGTCCATATCCATGACCGAAAACGTGCCGTGAAATTCGCGCGGAGCGATACCCACGACGGTGAAAGGATGATCGTTTAATTCCACTCTTTGACCCACGATGTTTGGATCGCCTGCGAATCTTCGCCGCCAGTACGCGTGCCCAAGAACAAGAACGGGATCTGCACCCGGAGTGCGGCCCTCAGTTGGGAGGATGAAGCGTCCGTAGGCAGGCTTGACGCCGAGGGACGAAAAATAATTATTGGAAATCCGGCTAATCAGGCAGTGGTCGGATTTATGGTCAAGGGAAAGCCCCCCAAGCGATACCCGGTACGCGAAGACGTCGCTGAAGGAGTCCGTTTGATTGCGCAAATCCTCGTAGGTGGGATAAGAAAATCGGTAAGTGCCGTTGGCTGACGCTTGCTTCAGAGCCAAGACCGCAATTTGCTCGGGATGCGGTACCGGAAGTGGGCGCAGCAGAAACCCATTGACGAAGCTAAAAACCGTTGTGTTCACGGCCATCCCGAGCGCGAGGGTCACAATTCCAATAGTGGCAAACCCAGGATTTTTCGTGAGCGTGCGGAGAGCGAAGCGGATGTCCTTTAGAAAGTCGGCCATAAACGGGCCTTTCGAGAGGATTTAAGTTTTCAGCGCATGTAAAATACCCTGCCCCATAATATCGTAACCCCTTTAAAGTCTGGCGCTTAGATCCAGGCGCGAGCAGTCAACCCGGCCTGTCTTGTTCGCTCATGGGATTTGTGGTCTCGGATGCGAACATCCTCCTCATTGGGCGGGCTTCCGGTGTATCTTGGAGGCCTCCTTGGAGGGGGCAAATGTCGGCGATGACAAGAAGAGAGTTTCTGAAAAGCACGGCGAAACAGGCCGCAGTGGCGGGATTGGTTTCTGCAGGAGCTGCGCGGGCCTTCGAGCTGCGAGCGAATCCGCTGGGGCTTCCCATCGGATGCCAAACGTGGCCGGTGCGGCAAATGATCAAGAAAGATTTTCCCGGCACGCTAAAGACGCTTGCCGAGTCGGGATTCCAAAACATCGAGTTGTGCTCGCCGGTTGGCTACGCCGATTCGGGCTTCGCGGGCCTCGCTAGATACTCCGGCGCAGAGCTTCGCAAAATCATCACTGACGCCGGGCTTTCCTGTATCAGCTCGCACTTCGGCATCGATGAGTTGCGAAAAGATCAGGGGGGCCGGATCGCTTGGGCGAAAGATCTCGGGCTGACGCAAATGCTTGTGCCCAGCCTCGACGGCCCCAAAAAGCCCACGATGGACGACGTCAAACGCGCCGCCGACGAATACAACAAAATGGGCGAACTTGCAGCGATGTCGGGCATCCAGCAAGGCTTGCACAACGAAACCTTTGAGACCTCGACCGTTGATGATAAGCGCACTTACGACGTGTTGCTGGACCTGCTCGACCCAAAGCTTGTGCAATTCCAGTTCCAGGTTTCCACCATCGCCGAAGGCTTCGACGCGGCGGAATATTTCGCGAAATATCCGGGCCGCTTCATTTCGATGCATGTGCAGGGTTGGTCCGCGCCAAACAAGAAAATCGTTGCGCTCGGACAAGACAGCCTCGACTGGAAGAAAATTTTCACCGCGGCGAAAATCGGCGGCGTGAAGAATTATTTCGTCGAAATGAGTCTGGACCTGATGAAGGCCAGCGTGCCCTACCTGCGGCAACTGCAGGTGTAACAAAGCCTCTCGCCTCAGGGCCCATAGCATGCGCAACCTGAAGAGCAGCTCATGGGCATCTCCCAACAACTAATGCCCATCGAACGGGTTAATGACAGAAGGGCGCTGGCACCCAGCGCTTAAATGCCCAGGTCCAGGGAGAGCGTCATGAAGAACCAACCGAAACGGTCTAGGGGGTTGGCCTATTTAGGACGAATCGGCGGGGCGCTGGCCTTAGCCGCGTGCCTAGGGGCCATCATAAGGGCGCAAAAGCAGGGGCAGGAAGGGCAAAGTCAGGAGCAGGGACAGAGCCAGACCCAACAAGCGCAAGGGACACAATCTCAAGATCAAAGCCAGTCACAACAGCAACAAGCCGACACCCAGGAACCGCGCTCGAAGCCGAAATACCCGCCGCAGGATGCCGATAAGCCCCCTTATTCCAAGGACAAACGAGCGCCAATCTCGCCAACCGGACAGGCGCAGCCAGATCAGCCGCAAGCCCAGCAGATGGATACGGATCAGGCTCAGGCAGCGAGGCCTGCCCCGGAGCTACCTGATAAGTTAGTGATTCCCGCCGGAACGATCCTGCTGACTCTCACCAACGACTTCCTTTCCAGCGACCGCAACCAAATTGGAGACCAATTCTGCGCTGTGCTGGACCAGCCTGTTGTGGTAAACGGCTGGGTCGTGTCGCGCCGCGGCCAGACGCTCATCGGGCAGGTGAAGGTGGCGCAGAAGGCCGGGCGAGTGAAAGGGGTCTCCCAGCTCGGCCTCGAACTCACCGACTTAAGCGTGGTCAGCGGCCAGCAGTTGCCCATTCTCACGGAATTGTGGAAAGGTTCTGCCGGGACGTCGCACGGCCAGGACGCCAACACCATAGCTGGGACGACCGGGCTGGGCGCCATCATTGGCACAGCCGCAGATTGGGGCCGCGGTGCCGCGATTGGTGCTGGCGTTGGCGCGGCAGCGGGCATTGCCGCCGTGCTTCTGACCCGCGGCCGACCGACCGAGATCGAACCCGAGACGCCGCTAACCTTCCGCTTGGTAGACCCCGTGACTGTGGATACGACTAGCGCCCGGATGGCCTTCTTCCCCGTGACGCAACAGGACTTTGATGGCCCGCTCCGCGAGCATCGTCGGCCGCGCAGGGCGGCCGGTTACCCGCCGCCCTGGTGGAGGCCAGGCTGCGATTACTGGCCGTGCTATCCCTATGTGGCCTTCTACGAAGAATCTGGATATCGCAGATTCCATTGACAATAATTCCATTCCACAAACGGTTGCTTCGCTAACGCGACAAACCCAGGCCCCGGAAATGAGAACGGATTTGCTTTCGGAAGGGCCCGCCTCGGCGTCGAATAATTGCGGGAGGCTCTGTTAAGTGCGCCAATTCAAATTGCAACTTGGACCGAAATGAAAAAACCACATTCGTTGGCTCGGGTTTTGTTGGTTCGCACTTTGCCGTTTCCCGCTTCCCTGCTCCTTGCGCTTGCCCTGTCAACCTTCACCGCGCATTTGCAGGCGCAAACCCCTGCGATCGACGCGAGGAAAGCGAAGCAGTACTTTGAGGAAGCCAAGGCGCTTTCCGAAAAAGACAACGGCGCGCTTTGGAGAGTGCCGTTGTGGGGGCCTTTGCTCTTTGTGGACCCCGAAACGCGCTACACCGTCGCCAATCAAGCCGACCCGGAAGGCAAGCTAAAGCCGCTCGACGGCGTCTTCACCGGAACCGCGCCCGCGGAGTTGGGCGTCGCGAATACCGCCACGAACTGGGCGCGCGTCCACTGGACCATGGTGGGGTGGCCGCTGCCGCAGTACAAGCAGCCGCGCTTGCGCCTCATCATGCACGAATGTTTTCACCGCGTGCAGGAACAAATCGGATTGAACGCAACGGATGCGCAGAACGGCCACCTGGATTCTCTGGGTGGGCGCATCTGGCTGCAGATGGAATGGCGCGCGCTCGAGCGGGCGTTCTGGCAGCAGGGCGAAGAGCGCAAGCGCGACGTGGCTGACGCAGTTTACTTTCGGAATTACCGGCGATCGCTTTTTCCCGCGGCGAAAGCCAATGAAGATGCGCTGGAAATGAACGAGGGAATGGCGGAGTACACGGGATTCAAACTCAGCACGTCCTCGCCCGAGGAATACGCAGTTGCCGTGGCGGCATGGCTCCGCGCAGCCCCGACGCGTACACCAAGTTACAGCCGGTCCTTCGCGTATACTTCGGGTCCGGCGTACGGCGGATTGCTCGACGCCCTGGGCAAGAATTGGCGCACCGGCCTCACGCCAAAAACGGATCTCGGGCAATTGCTGGCGAGCGCCCACGAAGTCCAGATTCCCGCGCCGGACAAAGCCGAAGCGATGCGCCGCGCGGAACGTTACGACGGCAGTGAAGTGATTGCCATCGAAACGGCGAAGGAAGAAAAGCATCAGACGCGCATCGCGGCAGCGAGAAAGACTTTCGTGGATGGGCCCGTACTCGTGTTGCCGGTGGGCGAGGAATTCAATTACACCTTCGATCCGAACGCCGTGCTGGCGCTCGACGACAAACTCACTCTGTACGAAGGCGACATCCAAGTGTCGGATTCGTGGGGATTGCTGAAGGCGTCCGGCGCGCTCTTTAGTCGCGAAAGCGGCAAGATTTTGCGCGTCCAAGTCCCCGCGCCCACCGATGCCAGCAAGACTCCCCTTACAGGCAAGGGCTGGACTCTGGAGTTGCAGCCGGACTGGCGAGCGGTTCCTGAAGGTCGCTCCGGCGATTTTGCGGTTCGGCAAAAAAGCAGTCCCTAGAGCCGGCGCAAGCAGCGCGCACCCTCGCTTGCCATTTATGCTGCACCCGAACAACTTTTCACAAGACTGTGGGAATAAGCGAACATCAAAACAGGCTTTGGTAACGCGTTTGTGTGGTCAACGCCGATGACGGCGTTCCGTCGAACCAGCGTCGTCATTTTATAAACTCCGGAAGCATCCGCAATAGCGCGAACCGCATCGGAGTTAGCATGACGGAATCGGCATGACGCCGCCGGGCGAGCGGACTCAACTCAATCGCGTGCTGGCCAATTAAGCAATTCTAAATCCTGAACTACTAGGGAGTGCTCCGGTGAAGTGTGATACGCTTTTGGTGCAATACGGTGAGCCGTTTCCGTCGCGCTTCCCAGTTCGCGAAATGTCGCCTCGCAAAACATCATGCCCTGTGAGCGCGGCCGCTCTCCCGCCGGAAGCGTTTTGCTGCGGTCAACTTCAAATCTACTGCGTGGGTAGACAATGAAACTCCGATCCTTGCTCGTTCGCACTGGACTTCTGTTTTCTTCGATGTCGCTGTTGATCGCCGCTCCGCAGGTGGCCGCGCAATCGAACGCGCAAGCCGCAGCCGGCGAATCCGCGTCCGCAAGTCAGTCCGCGCTGTCGCAGGCATCGGCGGTTCCCGCGCGCATCACGCAGACCATCGACGAAACGCAACTCGCGCGCCTGAAGGGCAACGTCCATCCACTCGCCCGCCCCGAATTCGACCAAGGCGCCGTGTCTGATTCCACGCCGATGAACCGCATGTTGTTGTTATTGCAGCGAAGCTCCGAGCAACAAGCTGCCCTCACGAAACTGATGGATGAGCAATTGAGCAAGGATTCGCCCAACTATCATAAATGGCTAACGCCGCAGCAATTCGGCGCCCAGTTTGGGCCGGCGGACACCGATATTCAGACGATCACCGACTGGCTCACCCGGCAAGGGTTCCATGGAATCAAAGTGAGCAACGGCCGCACGACGATTGAGTTCTCCGGAAACGTTGGCCAAGTGCGGAATGCGTTTCACACCGAGATACACGGCTACCTGGTCAACGGCGAGAGGAAGCAAGCGAATTCGGCTGATCCCCAAATACCCGCCGCCTTATCACCGGTGGTTGCGGGAATCGTTTCGCTCCACAATTTCCGCAAGAAGTCCATGAAGCGTGACGCCGGAACTTTCATAAAGACAAAGGACGGCATCGTGAAACCTCAGTTCACGACTTCGTCGGGCGACTATATCGTCGGTCCCGCGGATTTCGCCAAGATTTACAATTTGCCGCCCACAACGACGGTCGACGGCACGGGCGTAACCCTTGCGATTGTCGCTGATTCCAACATAAACCCGACGGATGTTTCGGATTTCCGAAGCTTGTTTGGCCTGTCCGCAAATTTCACTTCGGCGAACATCATTGTGGACGGACCAGATCCGGGGATCTCAGGTCCCACAGGAGACGAGGGCGAAGCCGATTTAGATGTGGAAACCGCCGGAATGGTCGCTCCCGGAGCGATCATAAAGCTGGTGGTTTCAGAACCAACGCTAACTGCTGAGGGAGTTGATCTCTCCGCGCTCTACATTGTAGACAACAACATGGCGGATGTAATGAGCGAGAGTTTTGGAGCCTGCGAGGCCGCGCTCGGAACAAGCAACCCGTTCCAAAACCTCCTATGGGAACAGGCGGCGGCCCAGGGCATCACCGTCATGGTTTCTACGGGCGACAACGGGTCGGCAGGCTGTGATAACTTTACGACGGCAACAACCGCTTCGAACGGCCTGGCCGTGAGCGGAACCGCTTCCACGCCGTTTAACGTCGCCGTGGGTGGAACTGATTTTGACGACGCGGGCACGCAAACAACATTCTGGAGCCCGACAAATGCGACGGGAACTCGGGAATCGGCGCTGGGCTACATTCATGAGATCCCGTGGAATAATTCCTGTGCGGCGACAGCTACAAGCTCGAATCTAAATACTGTCTGCACCACGGCAAACGGCATCTCGGCCGGCAGCGGTGGACCAAGTTCTCTTTACGCGAAGCCCTCTTGGCAGAGTGGCCTGACACCAGCCGACAGCCACCGCGATTTACCAGACGTTTCCCTTTTTGCGAGCGACGGTCCGCAGAGCAAGAGTTTCTATCTAATTTGCGAGGCGGACGCGATCTCAGCGGGAAGCCCGCCTTCGTGCGCGCCAGGGCCGAATGGCTTCAGCTTTTTGGGCGCAGGAGGCACCTCAGCGTCCTCCCCCGCCTTCGCAGGTATCATGGCCCTTATCAATCAGCAGCAGAACGGGCGGCAAGGGAATGCAAATCCCGTCCTTTACACCATCGCAAAATCGGAGACCTTTTCCAGCTGCAACTCGACAACGATGCCCCTCACCGGCTCCGCGACCTGCGTCTTTTACGACACAACCAAAAACACCAATGCGGTTCCTTGCGCAGGAGGCTCCACTAACTGCAGCAGCGCCACAACCGGAACCAACGGTGTGTTAGTCACGGGTACGACACCGGCTTTTACTTCCTCGACTGGCTACGACATGGCTACGGGACTGGGCTCGGTAAACGTGACGAACCTGGCCGCTGCGTGGAAAATCGCTGCGGGCGCCTTTAATGCCACAACCACGGCCACAAGGGTCAACGGCGGAACCGTCACGGTAACGATTACTCACGGCCAGTCGGTGACTCTCTCTGCCACGGTCACTTCCGCAACTGGAACACCCACGGGCGACGTCTCGTTCCTGGCTCCGACGACAGTAAATGGCGGAATCGGTGCCGCGACACTCAGCGGCGGTACTGCAACCCTGACCACTCCATCAACAACCGCCTTTCCGCTGCCGGGCGGCAGTTATAACCTCAAGACCCACTATGAAGGCGACGGCACATTTGCTCCGAGCGACGACCCCACGGGCGTTCCCGTGGTTGTGAATAAGGAAACCAGCAAACTACAAATTGGCATTGTCACTTCAATCGGACAGGTAATCAACGATAACGCTACTAACTTCGCGTATGGGTCGCCCTATATTCTCAGAATGGACATCCTGAATAGCACTGGAACCACCAGCAATTGCCATCCTGCTCTTGGGGGGCAGACGGCAGGCTGTGCCGTGGATGCTACCGGGACTATCACACTAACGGACAATGGAGCCCCGCTGGACGGCGGGACTTTCGCCGTGAATAGCGAGGGCAGCGCCGAAGACCAGCCAATTCAACTAACGGGCGGGCAACACACGCTTTCCGCAACCTATTCCGGGGACATCAGCTACAGCGCCCCAGGCAGCGCAGCGACAGACATGGTGACGGTCACTCCGGCCACCACATCCTCCTCCCTCACGGCTAGTCCCAACCCCGTGCCTACAAACCAGGCGGTAACCTTGTCGGTGGCCATTAGCTCGCAAGCCATCAGCACCCAAGGCCCCACTGGAACCGTGACCTTCAACGATGGAGGCACCTCAATTGGGACGGCAACCGTCACTCCGGCGAGCGCTACATCGAGCGCTGGCGCAAGCGGCACCGCTTCCTTGACGCACACTTTCACCACCGCCGGCTCTCACTCCCTCACGACCGTTTATGGTGGAGACACAAACTACGCTACTTCGACTTCCTCCGCCGTTTCCCTGGCCGTCGGCCAGAGCACTACGACCATGGTTCTCAGTTCAGCCACGACCATCTCCTCGGGCGGCAATGTTACGCTGACCGCGACGGTCGCCGGCGCCGGCACAGGCGCCAGCCCGACCGGGACCGTGCAATTCATGAATGGAAGCACAGCGCTCGGGACGGCGCAAACGTGTTCCGCCGTTTCCGGGGCGACGCCGCCAACCTGCAAGGCCACGCTCATGACCACTTTATCGTTCTTCGCGCCGCCATACGGGCCGAATCGCATCCCCACGCTCCGGGTTAGGTGGATACTCCCGCTGGCATTTGCGCTTGTGATCTTCTTTTTGCTCAGTCTCAAGCGCGTACCGGCAAGGTACCGCCGCGTGTACGCCTGCGCGGGCCTCGCGTTGCTGGCAGGACTCGTGGCAGGCTTAGCTGCGGGCTGCGGCAGTAACTACGGTGGCGGTGGAGGAACACACTACGACACCATCACCGCCGTTTACAGCGGCGACTCGACCTACGGGGGATCGACTTCCCCCGCAATCACGATCACCGTGCAGTAGACGCGAAGTTGAATTTTTGGTCCGACTTGTGGCGCAAAAAATCGGTCATTTCGACCGGAAGGACGGCGCTTTTGCCGTGGCGAGGGGAGAAATCGCTCTTAACTTCCGGATTCAGGCTAATTCTGGATGGAAAAATTTGTGCTCACCCACTATGAACCTATGAACTTATTTTAGAACCAACACTTGCAAAAGTGGTTGAAAACAAAGGGCTTTAACTACCTTTAACATCAACACTTTTTCAGAAGCGCTAATTTGTGTTTGTCGGGAAGAAGATATTCCAGAACTGCGGCGCAGACGCTAGAAACTCGACCGCGACCAATGAGCCTTCCGGATTGATTTGCGAGGGCCGCTGGACATGCACCTCCACCTTCTGATGCGTCCGCGGATTCTCCAGGGTGAATTTTGTTCCTGCTGCCAAACCCTGAGCAAGGATGATCGTCCCACCAGTGGCGTTGACCGTCTGCGTCATGCCCTCGATCGGTTTGGGCTTGTCTTTCAGGTGAACAAGGACCGGTATACGTAGCAGCACGCGTTGTGCGCGTCGCCTCTCCTCAGCCGTTGGCTGGCGTTGCAAAGCGGGGCGCACGGCCGGTGTCTGGCCAGGCTTCGCATAGTGCATTCCAGGCTTTGCCCCGGGTTGCGGCGGTTTCACAGTTCGAGTCCCCAGAAATCCATTTCCGGAGCGACCAGTTCCACGCCATATTCCCATCCATCCGGACGCGACTGGCCTTTCCATACGATGATGGCCGCGTTGCTCGAGTGCGTAGACAGATTGGTTAGCGCCACACGTTGCTCGAGAACCAAGGAATGCGGGAGAACCACCATACACCCGTAAGGATTAATGATTCGCGTATGGGCTTCTGCGCTCGACCGCTTTCCGCCAGCGTCGTCCCATTCCAACCGTACCGGAACGCGCGAATTCATGCGCCGGCCGCGGCGCCGTTCCGTGGATTGCCCATGCGCCTGTTTGCTTTCGCTTACTTTTGTGGGCATTCGTCCCTCTTAGGGGCCATGCTAGAGTTGACGAGCAACCCGGTCAATGGTACCAAAATGTCTGCACGCGCAAACGAATAGCTGTACAAAGGGACAGGCGAAATCGCCGGGAGCGGGACAGGTGGTAAAGAACCTGATTGTGAACGCAGATGACCTGGGTTGGACGGAAGGGGTGAACCGGGGAATCCTGGAAGCTTTTCAAGGCGGAATCGTCACCAGCGGCTCACTGCTGGCAAATGGCGTGGCATTCGCAGAAGCCGTCAAGGCCGCAAAGTCAGCGCCCGGCCTTGGTGTGGGCGTACATTTGAATTTGAGCGACGGCGCGCCCGTCGCGGATCCGGAAACCGTCGTAAGTCTGTTGAACGATGACGGCCATTTTGCAGGCGGGCCGGAAAAGTTGCTCCTCAAACGGGTACGGCGCCGCCTCGTTCTTGACGAAGTCGAGGAAGAATGGGACATCCAGATTCAGACAGTACGTGACGCCGGCATCCGCCCGACCCATCTGGACGGACATAAACACGTGCACATGCTTCCTGGACTGTTTGAGATTGCTCTGCGCTTAGCAAAAAAACACGGTATCGATGCGATCCGGGTTTCACTGGAAGATTCCGGGCTGCGCGGCGCTCTCTTTGCTGGTGCGAAACAGCGCCCTGGCAACTTGATAAAGCAAGGCGTGCAGGCTCGCGGCCTCAAACTGCTCGCCCGCAACGCGCGAACACAAGCCGCGAGCGCGGGGATTGCCACCGCTGACTACTTCTGCGGCATTTCTCATACCGGCGAGCTTACGCGCGAAGGCCTCGAACGCTTGCTGATGAACTTGCCTGAAGGCACTACCGAGCTGATGTGCCACCCCGGATACGCAGACAAGGCTCTGCAAAAGTCGCCGACGCGGCTGCAAGCTTCCCGCCAGAAAGAACTGGAGATACTTACTGATCCGCGGGTTCGGAATCTTGTCGCTTCCCAGGGGATTCGCCTGATAGACTATGGCTACGTCACCCAGACCCAGTAAGCTTGCAGCGGGTAGCAATAAATCAGAATGAGAAGCGATTCGCCCATCCAATTCTCGATTGTCGTTCCTTTCTTTAACGAACAGGAAAACATCCCGCCCTTGTACATGAAGCTGACCGAAGTGATGGACGGAATTGGCGAGCACTATGAGCTGGTGTTTGTGGACGACGGAAGCAAGGACAACACCTTCAAGGTGCTTTCCGACATCTACGAGCATGACCGCCGCGTCAACATCGTGCGTCTGCGCCGCAATTTCGGCCAGACCGCTGCCCTCAAGGCAGGATTTGATTTCGCGCGCGGCGAAGTCATCATCTCGATGGACGGCGACTTACAGCACGATCCGGGAGAGATTCCGCGCTTCGTCGAAAAGCTCGAGGAAGGCTACGACCTCGTCAGCGGCTGGCGCTACCAGCGCAACGACGCCTGGCTGACCCGCCAGCTTCCCAGCCGCGTCGCCAATTGGATGATGGCCAAGCTTTCGGGAATCGACCTGCACGACTTCGGGACGACTTTCAAGGCCTACCGCCGCGAGATTATCCAGGAAATTCAGCTCTACGGCGAACTGCACCGCTTCATTCCCGCTCTTGCCAGTTCCAGCGGCGCGAAAATCGCCGAAGTGCCGATCGAAAACCCCCACCGCAAGAATGGAAAGTCCAATTACGGAATCGGCCGTACCATCCGCGTGTTCCTGGACTTGATGATCGTGAAATTCTTGCTGGATTATTCCACGCGCCCGCTGCAGTTTTTCGGCCTGTTGGGCATGGGCGGCGCCTCCGCCGGGGTGCTGATCGCGGCTTATCTTGGAATTGACAAGATGTTGCATCACACCGACACGATCGCGGAACACGGACCGCTGATGCTGCTCGCTGTTGTATTGTTCCTCAGCGGCGTGCAGCTCGTGTCCCTGGGATTACTGGGAGAAATCAGCTCGCGAACCTATTACGAATCGCAGAACAAGCCGATTTACGCGCTGCGCGAAGTCAAAAGCCACCGCAAAGAAACAGGTGATTCCGCCGAATCCCCACGCGCCTCCGGAAGTTCCGAACGTTAACGATTCCGTCTTGAACTCTTCGACTCCTGGACCCCCTTCCGGATAAAATTCCCCACGGCCATGTCGCCGGCAGTTAACGGCGGTTGAAAAGTGGAAGGTCCAAGCGCCCGGCTCCCTGTTTTCTTGGATTCTTGAACTCTTTGACTCTTCCACTTCCTCCAGGGAGGTACCGTGAATCGGGAACATTTTTACGAGTTGATGGGCGGCGAAGGCACGCTCGACTACGAACTATACCTGAACACCAAGACGCTCCTTTCCTGCCAGGGCAAATTCCATGAGTTCTGCAACAAGGACGAACTCCAATTCCAGATCGTGCATCAGGTCGAGGAATTGTGGATGAAACTGATTGCCTACACGTTGCTGGACATTGACGAATACCTTCAGCAGGAAAACACCAACCGAGTGATCACTCTATTCCGGCGCGTGCACATTGCACAAAAGCTGATGAACGTGCAACTCGCGCTTTTGGAAACGATGTCCCCTAAAGAATATCAGGAGATTCGCAAGCGCCTTGGCAACGGAAGCGGCCAGGAATCGCCGGGATTTCGCGTGCTGCTCAAAATACATCAGCCGCTATGGAATTCATTTGAAACGCACTACCTGAAGAAGCATGGGCTAACGATCGAGAAGATCTACGACACCGAATACTCGCACAGCGACGCATATGTGGTGGCTGAAGCGCTGGCGGAATTCGACGAACTCTTTCAGAAATTCCGTCACGAGCACATGCAGCTGATTCACCGGACGATCGGGTTTAACGCCAAATCGCTGAAAGGCCGGCCCGTGGAAATCCTGGAAGAGGGCATGGGGCAAAAGTTTTTCTCCGAACTCTGGGAGATCCGCACGCGCATGACCGACAAATGGGGCGCCGAATACGGAGTGAAGCGCAACCCCCTTGGCGGCCACCACTGAACACTGCGCCCGCGTTTTGCCCTCCAGGACACTAAACCCCACTGCTCTTCCAGTTGGTCTCTGCGATGGCCGCGAGGCAGCCGGGGACGAAAGCCGCATGCCTGGGAAATTTGATTGAATATTTCTTGCCTTGTCATTGGGATTCCCTCCTTGAAGGAAATGCCGAAGGGATACCACGCAATCCGTAAATGGGTCGGGGTCTCCGTTTAGGATGCGGTGATTGGGCGCGAGTATACTCCCGGCCGCCACCGCAGACCATGCTTTTGCGCACGCCTCTGGGAGCGAATGCCTCAAACTTGCAAGAGCCGGGGTTTAAAAAAGCCCAAAGATTTTAAAGATTCGACTCTTGGACTCTTTAACCGTTTGACTTTTGATTTGGTTCTACTGGCGGGCAATGTGCCGGTACTCGCCGCGAAAAAAAAGCAGCGGTTCCCCGCCCTGAATTTCCGCGTCCTCGACTTTGCCAACGATAATCGTGTGATCTCCGGCGACATGCGTTGCAACGACGCTGCAACTTAATTGCGCGACAGCGTCCTCCAAGACCGGAACACCTTCCGGCGTCCAGCGATAGCGCAGAGCCAGGCGCCGCTCCGCTTCCGCGTCCTGCTCCGGTTGAGCGAAATACTCGGACACTCCTTGTTGGCTTTGCTTGAGCACACTGATGCCGAAGCGCCTTCTCTTGTGCAGCATCGGCAGGATTCTTGCGCGTTCATCGACACAAACCAGGATGAGCATGGGATTCAACGAAACGGAGGTGAAGGCGTTCGCGGTCATGCCGAAAATGGATCCCGGTTCGCGCTCCACGGTAACCACCGTGACGCCCGTGGCGAATTGGCCGAGGGCGTTGCGAAATTCACGCGCTGTGAGTGCGGTCGCCATCATCTTGGAATTTTTGAAGATCTCACATTCCTCTCCTTTGTCCTCTTCAACTTGAGCCGCCCCCAAAAAAGTTCCGGTAGAGCCTGAATCCGCAACCTTCCACTATTCAGCTCTTTGACTCTTCAACTTTTGACTCCCACCCCGTGAAGTGTCTACAGTTCCAGAAGGGCCCGCGCCAATTGCCGTTTCTGCGCCTGCGTTTTCATCACACTAGGTAAGATCGCAACTTTCATTCCCAGCGCCGTAATGGCCGCCGCTCGGCCCTTGTCCGCAGGATCGATGACCAAGGTCCCCGTGAAATCGTTGTAGAGCCTTGCCACACCCAACGCCGTCGCCTCATACCCAAGTTGCGCCAGCATTTTGTCTGACGGTCCTTTGAGCGACTTGCCGCCGACGATGGGACAGACCGCAAAGACGTCCGTCCGGCGGGCGCGCAATTGTTCGCGCACCCCGGGGACGGCCAGAATCGGCCCGATGCTGATCAGAGGATTGCTCGGGCACACGATGATCCGCGTGGCCTCGCGGATCGCTTCGAGCACCCCGGACGCCGCTCGCGCCGACTCCGCACCGGCAAATCGAATCGCCTTCACGATAGGCTCCGCCCGACGCTTTACCAAATACTTCTGAAAATGCAGCGTTCCCTCGTCCGACTCGATGATGGTTGGCACGGGATTATCGGACATGGGCAAAATGCGCGCCTTCACCCCGAGCGCCGCGCGAATGGATTCCGCCGCGTCCGACAGTCTCCTCCCTTCTTCGAGCAGAGCGCTGCGGTGAATGTGCGTAGCCAAGTCCCGGTCGCCCAGGTTGAACCAGTCGGCGCGGCCGTAACCAGCCAGGCCTTTCAACGCATGAAAAGTGTCACCCCGAATCCCCCAGCCTTTCGCTGGGTCAACAATTCCCGCCAACGTGTACGTCACGATGTCGAGATCCGGCGAGATTTTCAGCCCGTGAAGGACGATATCGTCCCCAGTGTTGACGATGATGGTCAGCGCCTCCGGCTCCAGCACTTCATAAAGCCCGAGAAGCAGTTTGGATGCGCCCACTCCACCGGCAAGCGCCGTTATGTTTTGGCCCCGGATCTTTTGCTCTTTGGCTGGAGGCATGAAATGGCCGAGAAACACTCAAACGAATCTAGCACAGGACACAGAAGACGCACAGAAACACGAAAACTAGAGAAGCGCTCTCCGTTTTCGGGCTGAGGACGTGCGCCCTTACCACCTTGGGTAACGCTTATAATCTCGAACGGAGGCATCGAATGAACGTCGAGGAGATGATCTGGCCTTGGATAGAGGAGTGCCGCCAGGCACGCACTCCTCTATTCTCAGCGGTGAGAACCCACCCGGCTGTTTTGCCTTGGCGGTTCCGCAATGGCTACGTCACTGTGACCGTCGCCGTTGCGGAGCCTCCGTTGCTGCTCGTCGCCGTTCCGACGTACGTGCCGGGGAGATTTGGCACTTGGATGCTAGTGCTTACGGGATACGTCTGGCCAGGTTGCAGCGGAAAGCTCCTTGTGTAGGAAGCCACCTGGATCCCGTTGCGCGTAATCGTGAGAGTCGCGCTGATTGTAGCCGGTTGCGTGCCGCAATTGCTCACGCTTCCGGCTATCGTCACCGTGTCGCCGGGGTTTACGGTCACGTTGCTGCTGCCGTTCACTGTCAGGGTCAGCGGAGTGCATTGTGCATGAGCGGAATGGATCGGGATGATGAACGAGAGCGCAAGAACTGCTGCCATCAACAAGATTCTGCGAATCATTTTTCTTCTCCTCATCCAACTAAGTTTCACCCCGTGTTGCCACACAAATACCGGCCTGCGATTTCCCTGTCAATTCCGCAAGAATTTGTCGGCCTGAGTCTTGCAATTCGGCTCCGCGCCAAGCTTGTTTTCCTATGCACTGTGTGTTGATTTGAGCTATGACTCGAAGCCCGCCGTCGTCTGCGGAAAAGGGTGTCTTTTTCTCTCTATTCTTCCTATCCCTTCGAGGTGTCGCTTTCTGCTTTCTGATCTCCGGTCACTGATCGCTGCTCTCTGATTGGAGGAGTGCAGCCGGGTGTGCACTCCTCTGCCTCAAGAGCAGGAACTCGCGCCGCGGTTTGCGGCCGTGAGTCCTTCCCTTCACTTCCCGCTTCACTGCACGTTGACGGTTGCGCTGGCTGTTCCTCCGTTGCTGCTCGCTGCCGTCACAACATACGTGCCGGTACCTGCTTTCGACATCTCGAAGGAATCGCTGATCGGACGGCTTTCTCCCGCCTGCATCCGGAACGTGTCCGTGTCCGTACTCACCGTGGTCCCATTGTGGGTAACGGTGAAGGTCACGGAAACGTCCGCCGCCTGCGAAGTGCAATTGCTTACCGTACCGGCGAGCGTCAGCTTGCTCCCTGGACTTACCGTTGCAGTCGCAGCGCCGTTTGCCGTCAGCGTCAAAGCACTGCACTGCGCATGAGCGGGATGGGCTAGAACGAGGAATGCAACCGCCAGAACGGCGGCGATTAAGAGGCTTTTGAGTTTCATTCTGTCAAACTAAATAAATTGTCACTTCTTTTTTCCCAATAGCCTCGCGCCACTGACTTGTCAATTCCGTACGAACATTTATCCTCGCTTCCCGCAAAAATTGTAAGTTTCCGTCTTGCAATCTTTGCGTAGCGATACGATAGAGGGTCTTCGGATGCGGGCTATGATCTGCGGCCGCTTTTCTTAAGCCAGCTTGTACTTGTATTGGCGGTCCCTAATTTCTCAGTTAGGGTGTGCTTCCTCCCTGATGGGCCCGGGATGCGGAAGCTCCGCACCTTCCTTGAGATAGCCCCCGATCGGATACTCGCACGTAGCGACTTCGGGCCTATGATGAAAATACCAAGCTAGCGCCTCGGGGTTACCTACGTCGCTGTAGAGGGTGGCTGAGTGGCGGCAAGCAGAGCGACGATCATGCATAGAGAAAAAGCATTTCTCATGGGCGGGTGGCGCAGGGATGTTCTTTTGACGGGAACACACGAGAGGCATAGCACTTTTGCTTTGGGCTAACCGAGCCAAGACGAGATGACGGGGTGCCGCACCCTTCGGGTTTAAGGGTGCGGTTTTTTGTAAGTGGAACTTCTCGAAAATATGCGCCATCTTCTCAAGCGCCATTGCGCGCGAGGCGGACCTCCACTTCGTCACCTTTACCTGAAGAGATCTTCAGAAGCGGGACGAATGATGCTCGCCGCTTTTTCAGTTGCGGATTTGTAGCGGTACCCCCGGACGAGCACTGCGGGTGTGCCCTCCGACTTGCCCATCAGCAGTCCAGCAGCAGCCGCCAACTCATCCGCCACCGCAAGAACTGTTGCCGTAAGCAACTTCCCTTCCCGGTCTCGCGTGCCCCGCAAATCCAAAAGCACCGGCAGGCCTGACGCGCCAATCGCCACATTGGTCAGACCCAGGCGCCACGGTCGGCCAAACGTGTCGCTGATGATGACAGCCACGCGTTTCCCCGTTTTCCTCCGCAACGCCGCAGCCAGCTCTTCAGCGGAACGATCGGGATCGCGCGGAAGCAGGGTCACCCCCTCCCCCGGTACGTTCGAATGATCCACGCCCGCGTTCGCACAAACAAAACCGTGATGCGTCTCGGTAATCAGCACGCGCTCGCTGCGCAGAATGCGCCGCGACTCCCGCAAAACGAGTTCCATCGCACGCGGATCTTTTTTTAAATCCGCGGCCAGCTTTTGCGCCTTCTCCGACGGTTTTACTGTCTCCAGCGAAGCCACTGAGCCTTCCGCCTTCGAAATAATCTTCTGAGCCACCACAAGAATGTCGCCATCCTTAAAACCGAGGCCACTTTTTTTCGCCGCGCCCACAATCTGCTTCGCCAGGTCCTCGCCCTTTCGAATTTCCGGCAGCCCCGGAATTCGAAACAGGCTTAATTCCCGAGCGCCGCAGCTCCCTGTGGCGGAACGCCCGCGCGTTTTGGCAGTTTTTTTCATTGTTGCGGCTCAAAATACTACGCGACCCAACCACATCTTTCACGCAAGAAACTCGGACGGACTGCGCGCGGGGTCTAAGTCTTTAACTTTGCACTCGTGGAGGTTTTTCGAAAATCCGAAATATTACGTGATCCACAATCATCCTGTACGCGACCCTGAAACGAGAGAGGCGCCCGCCATTTTAGCGGACGCCTCTTTCGAAAGCCGCGTTGTTCTCCGCTGGGCCTAAGCTTATTGCGCCGGTCGGAAAGCGTCGCCGTCAAATGTGATCAGTGATGCGGCTTATCTGACTTGTCTGGTTTCGCAGGCTTGTCCTGTTTGGCTGGCTTGTCCTGCTTTGACTGCCGCTGGCGTTCTTGCTGCTGTCTCTGTTCTAAGTTTTGCTGCTGCTGTTCGTGTTTTTGTTCGAGCTGTTGGAGTTGCTGCTGCTGTTTTTGCTCAATTTGGCGCTGTTTTCCCTCGGCCTGCTGCTGTTGCCTTTGGTCGGCGTTCTGCTGCCGCTGCGCATCGGAATTTCTCTGCTCGATTTGCTGCCGCTCGCGAACCTGTTGCTGCTCGATTTTCTGGCGTTCCTGGTCCTGTTTCATGCGCAAATCTTCGAGTTGTTGTTGGTGTTTCTGATCGAGTTGCGGACTCGAATTGCCGGCGTTGCCTGGCCGCGATGAGGGGGGCCGATCTGTCTTGGAATTTCCCTGATTCGAATTTTGATTCGCCGGAGTGTTGGACGGCCGATTCGAATTGCCCTGCATGGTGTCAGCCCGGTTGCCTTGATTCGGCGCATCTTGCCGGACTGACGGATTCGGCGGGTTGGCGTTTCCCTGCGGCGGACGATTCGAATTGTTTTGCTGTTGCGTCGTCACCGGCCGATTCAAATTGCCTTTTATTGCGTCCGGTCGGTTGGCCGGTACGTTCTGCTGAGGCCGCTGCAGGACGGGAGGCGCAATTCGAACGCTTGCATTCGCGCCGGCGTTCCCGCGCGCGGTCCCCGGAACTTCCGGTTGTACCTGCCGGATCTGAGAGATCGCGGGCGGCCGGCCGCCATTTTCACGCGCGATCTCTTGCTGCTTGGCGAACGGCACCGGGGCCGGCGGCGGAACAGTTTTGGCCACAACCGGCCGACTCAGAATAGGGATCGGCGGTCGTACACGGGACGCGGCGCCTGCACCAAGGACGCTGCGCTGTTGCGGAGCAACCGTCGGAGTCATTGGAGCAACTGGGGCCGAAGCGATCTCGCGCTGGTTCACACGAATCATGTTGTTGTGCACGGGCTGCGCCGAGGTGAACGCCTGATGCGAGGTGGCGGTCACGGCTCCGGTCACGTTTTGGTTCTGATAGGCGACGTTCGTCACGTTCACGGTCTTGTTCACGTAAACGTTGTTGTAGACATTGGTGACTTGCGTTTTGTTGATGATGGTGGTGTTCGTGATGTTGACGTTGGTCACATAGGTCTGGCTTACGCGGTACGACGGGCAATACACGTCACGCGGTCCCAGGGGGAACCACGCAACACCTGCAGGCGCGCCGCCAACGGCCACTCCAACGCCCCAGTGCGCGCCGCCAACCCATGCTACGAGCGCCGGCGCGTAGACCGGGCGCACGTAAGCCACGGCAACCACCGGCCGCGGTGGACAGGGCACCCAACCCCACACTCCGCCAACGGCTACCCAACGGCCGTAGTGGAATGGGGCGAATCCCCAAGGAGCGTCGTCCACCCAGGTCCAGCCCCACGGCGCAATCCAAACCCAATGGCCGTAGCGATACGGCGCCCAGCCAACGATGACCGTGTGCGGGAACCAAACGGTTCCATATTCCGGAACTGGTCGCCAGCCGCCATATTCATCGAGATCTTCATAACCGACCACGTCATCCGAAACGTAGCGCGCCGAAGTGGAACGATCGGCGCGGCGATCGCGGTCGAGACACCACTGATCAAAATCGTCCGCATCCTCAAGCCCTTGTTGGATGTCGGCGTTCAACTGATCGGTTCCGTTGAACATGCCTTCTTCGTGTGCACGGATGTTATAAGCGGAACCGCCGCCGGTGATTTCTCCCTGACCGTCGCGAACGGCGATCAGGGTGGCGTCGCCCGCTTCGTTCACGTTGATGCGGTAGCTGCCCGGGCGAAGAATGGAGAACGCGAGATTCGGAGTGTCCACTTCAAAGTTTTCATCGTCGCCGAGCCGGCGGACGCGAATGTTCAGCGTGCCCTCGGTCAAAAGGACCTGCGTAACTTCGTCGGTCAAATTCAAAAACGAAAACCCAGTGTGGTCAGAAAGCCGGATGGCGGCCGAGCCGAGATGCAGTTCCGCGCGCGAGCCATCATCGGCCCAGAGTTTGTCACCGGTGGTCATCGGGCGGTTCACCACGGCTGAAACCCAGTCGTCTGTGCCCGCGGGGTTGAAAGAAACGTTGCCGCGCAGGAAGGCCAGGCGCGCCACGCGGCTCGGAGGATCGTCTTCATCGGCAGCGGCTCGCTGCGCAGTAAAAAGAAATGCGGCAAGGGCGACGCCAGCTGCACTGATCCCTCGCAGTATCTGAGGGCGCAGCATCTGGAGAAGAACCTGTTTTCTCATGGCCAATCTCTCCTGAAATACCAGCGGCAGTGCTCATTTTTGCCGTGTTATTCGCACATCCTCGGTCACATCATGAACCCGTTTGTATCAGGGGCCAGTTGCTTGGGTTTGCTCTTGAGCCTAACACTTCGTTTTTCGGAGCCTTTGTCCGGCGACTTCCCTCATGTCCAATGAGGAAATAGCGTTTGCGAATGGCCCTCGTGCATCTAACACGGGCGAAGAAAAAGAGTTGTGCCGGTGGGTCTACGGTAAGGCCTGGGACACGAGCCAGTGCCAGGCTCACCGTAGAACGGTAAGGATAAGCGCAGGTGTCCCCCCTTTGAGACATTCAGTGCGCGCTGATTGCTAAAGCTTTAAGAGAAGAGATCGAATCTACGACTTCATTTCTGGTCAAAATGGCGCTGGCGTAGTTTGGGATATTCACGTCGAGGGCGGTCGCCTCTTTTAGCATCGTGACCTCGTAGCCAGCTCAGCGACAAAGCGCACCGTTGCCTCCACGCGCCGCCCGGCATTCCAGCGCCGTCAAGATGTGAAGGTTCAAAAGTTCAGGGAGCAATCCGTTTGGGTGGTTCTACTTAGACGTGCTTGCCGACCTGCGCGGAGCGCATGGTTTGGCACGCCAGTCGTCAATTTTCGTCTCGCCTGGGACACCTCGGTTCGGGGTGATTTGGTACGGAGGATTGAAGGTTTCACTGGATTGTTATTTCGAAGAATTGCAATAGTCTATTTGGACATACTCGCGAAAGGAGTGTAAGACGAAGGGAGGCCGCACGAAGCAGTAATCCATGCACGACAACTGAGCGCAGACCCTCCGTAAGTTGGCCGTCCAGCCCTAGTGCAACGTAGTAAACAGAACTTGTCCGGCAAAGGCGCGTTAGATATGGCTCTGGACAGCCGTTTTACCGGCAGAGAAGAAAAAAGGCTCCCCGTCGTGATGGAGGCGAAGCTCGCGCCTGCGGAGAGGGCAAGTGAACGACAGGAAAGAGCGCAGGTCGAGAACATCAGCGCACTCGGTGCTCGCCTTTGCGCCAGCAGCCCTTGGCAACCGGGTGAGCAAGTAGAGATTGCTCCGGTATTGGGGAAACAGCTGGTAATCGGCGATCAACCCTTGCGGGGCGAAGTGGTTTATTGTCAGAAACAGGCCGAGGGTCGTTTTGTCGTCGGGTTGAAGTTTCGGCGCAGCCCCGGGATGTCATCCATGCTGGAGAAGTTGAAGGGCCTGATCCGGTGATGCGTTCTCGGTCTTATCAGCGCTAAGCTAAGTGCCCGAATTTTCGCGCCGCACGGTTTGCGTCCCCCGGACGATTCTGGGGGGAAGGTGAGCTTTTTTTCGTCGAGCGAGACGTTCGCAAAGGTGATTTAGCAATACGGACTACCGATGCGGATGGCCGCCCCCACCTCCATGAGAGCCACCACCTCCGCCGCTGCTGGCATGCCCGCCACCTCCGCCGCTGCTGGCATGCCCGCCTCCTCCACCGCCCGCGCCGCCGTGGAATCCACCGCCCCCTCCTCCGTGGTAGCTTCCGCCTCCGCCACCATAACTGCGGCTGGGCGGAGCAGAGTAAGAGCGAGACGGGGCCGAATAGCTACGGCTCGGAGGTGAATACGAGCGGGAAGGCGCTGGATAGCTGCGGCCTGGCGAGGAATAGGTCCGAGGGGTGTAAGAGGGCTGCTGAGCGTAGCCACGGTTTCCTTCGGATGGGCTGCTGTAGCTTCGCTGCGGCGAATACGACCGTCCGCCGTTTGAATAATTCGGAGGGTTGGTGTTGTGCGGCACCGCCGGTACGCCGTTGCTGCTCGGCGCACCGCTGCCTGCCCACGGCGGACGATCGCTCATCACGCGGGCATGCGCCGGTGCATTCGAACCGCCGCCCGCTTGCGTTGGGCGATCGCCCATGGAACGAGGCGAGTTTTGTGCAGGCGGGTTGCTTGGCCGGTTCGAACCGAAGCCTTGCGGCGCGCGGCCGCCGTCGGTAGTGTTGCTTTGCGCTTCCCACGTGCGCGAATTGTTGCCGGGGCGCGATGAGTTATTCCCCGCCGGACCATTCACGGGCCGGTTAGGCGTCGCCGAAGGCGGCCGGTTTTGCGAAAGTTCCCGCTGGCGCGCGGTCATTCCGGAGTTCGCTTGCGCGTTACCAGGTCTGCTCTCAACGCCGGCGTTCGTCCTCGCCGAACCATGTATTGGCGCATTGCCGAATCGGTCAGCGCTCGAGCTGCCGTTCAAGCGCTGCACCGGGAGGTGAGAGGCGGCAGCTGCAGGAGCAGTGCGCGCCATCACGGTTCGATTCTGGACTCCGGCAGGAGGCCGGGGCGCGCGAGGATTGATATTCGCGCTGCCCAGCGCGCTGTGCTGGGTGGGCCGGATACCGACCGAAGTTGTGACTTTGGCGTTGTTCAAAGAGGCTTGCGTAATGCGCTGTGCGCCACGATTAATGGGCTGACCTCCCACGAACGCATTGCGACTGGCAACCGTGACGGCGCGCAGATTGTGCGCGTTCACGAAATTAATGTTCCGGCCGTTTCCGTTCAACACGTTCACATTGTTGATGAAAGTATTGTGGACGTTGATTACGTTGACGAAGGTATGGCTGCAGGGGAACCAAGGGAAAAACGGTTCACCCCAGCCCAGCGGGAACCAGCCCACGCCAAAGCCGAATCCAAAGCCCCAGCCTCCGCCGAGGAAGCTGACGAATGCAGGGCCATAGCACGGAGGACCAAAATACGGTCCCGGGCACCAACCCCACGCGCCGCCGATGAATGCCCAGCGGCCATAGTGATAGGGGGCAAAACCCCAGGGCTCGTAGCCTACCCAGGTCCAGCCCCACGGAGCGACCCAGGCCCAATTGCCGTCGCTGTAGGGCGCCCAGTCAGGCCCAACGTCATTGGGATACCAGACATGGCCATACTCGCGCTCATCGCGCCAAGTACCATTTTCATCGAGGTCGTCGTAACCGGGCATGTCGCGCGAAACGTAGTTTCCCGACGTGGAGCGGTCCTCTTTCAGGTCGCGCTCTTCGGCCCAGCGATCCAGGCCATCTGGACCCGGTGCGCGGCCGATGGAGTAATTTGGATTTTCCGCGCCGCTGAATTCCGCTTGCTCACCGGCATGCACTTCGTAGGTTTTTCGGTCGGCGGTAATCTCGCCTTGGCCGCGAATCACGGTGATGCGCGAGGAATCGCCCGCTTCATTGATGTCAACGCGAAACGCGCCGGCTCCTTTTACGATGAAGACCACATTGGGAGTATCCACTTCGTAGATGTCGCCCTGGCGCAGTTCGCGAACGCGGAAATTAACGGCACCTTCGGGGATGCGAACCTGAGTGATGCCTTCATCCAGGTTCAGAAAAGAGAAAGCCGTCATGCTGCCAAGATGGAAGGTCGCTTCTCCGGCCTGCAATTCGGCGCGAGAATCTTTGTCCACCCAAATCTTGTCGGCGATGGTCACGGGACGGTTGCGAACCGCGTTTCCCCAGTCCCCTTGCCCACCGGGCTGCATGGACACGGAACCATCGACCAAACTAAGGCGCGCGACGCGCTTCGGCGGATCTTTGGTCGCATCCTCATCATCCGCGCGCGCTGGTGGCGCAAACAAAACCAAAACAGAGGCAAGGCATGCCAAAATCCCAAACTTGTCTAGCCTAGTAAATCTTGAAAATGCGGTCGTCTTCATGATGACCAATCCCCTGTTCTCGGAAGGGACGTCCGACTTGCACCGGACCTGCTGGGAAGGTCCTTCCGACGGGAAGCCTAACACCTTTGCGGCTCCCATTCTCTTAAACCCCAAGCCGGGAAAGAAGTTGCCATACGGCTCGGGATGCAACTTCTTTGAGCCGCCAGGGCTTATAAATAAGACGCGACCAATGGCCTGGCGGGTACCTAGCAGTTGCCTGAAGGGTTGCACACCGCACACATCGTGATGATAGATCTCTATCTCGTTGAAAACAAAAAACCTCTTCTGACGTGCCACCCTTCGGAGACACAGAGGTTGGCCAGGACGGTGTCCGCAAAAGGCATTGGCCAAGGCCAAGCAGGTGCGGACGAGCAGCTAGATCTTGTTGACGCTGTGCACCCACCAAACTAGACTAGTCTTACACTATTCGAACCGGAGGCATTTGTGGGAGCGCAACAAGGCCGCAATACCGTCGGCGCGTATGAGGCAAAGACGCATTTGTCCGAACTGCTGGAGAGAGTGCAGGCCGGAGAAGAGATTACCATCACGAAGCACGGCGCACCCGTGGCGAAGCTCGTTCCTATAACAAAGGAAGTAAGCACAGAGGAACGCACCGCGGCCATTCAACGAATTCAAAAGCTTTCTAGCGGCCTATCCCTAGGCGAATGGAAGATCAAAGACCTGATTCGCGAGGGCCGCCGGTGAGTGCGGCGTTTGTCGTTGATTGCTCAGTCGCAATGGCCTGGCTATTCCATGACGAAGCCACGCCGAAGACCGCGGATTTGCTGAATCGACTGGCAAACGAGACGGCACTCGTGCCGGCCTGGTGGTTCATCGAAATTGCGAACGTTTTGGCAATGGCCGAACGCAAGGGGCGCATCACAGCGGCCCAGACTGATGCGTTTATCGCCGATCTGGAGAAACTCGGAATCGAGCGAGACCATGCTGCTCCTGATCGAGCGTTTACACACCTTCTTGCGTTGTGCCGTGTGCATTCCTTAATCAGCTACGACGCGATGTACCTCGACCTGGCTGTTCGGCGCAATTTGCCACTCGCAACGCTCGACGAGGACTTACGCAAAATCGCAAAGAAATTAGGCGTCAGCCTCCTGGGCTAGCGGCGCCTAGCGAAGTGCGCGGTACAGGGCCTGCTTCCACCGGGGGATGTCGATGGTCCAGGCCACTTTGGCTCTAACGCCCGCCTTTAGCACCGGAGCCCACACCTGTTTATTGCGGTCGTTCCCCGCTACGCCGAGCCGGTCGACCACAGTCATGCCGCGGGTGAGATCGCTTGTCATTTCGACCTGGACGTAATGCTCGGTTTGGCTTGTCACGATGGAAGGGTCGAGGGCGATGGACATGGCCACGGGATCAGGCAAGGAAATGCCGTGCTCGCCGGTTTGTTCGAAGTAGGCTTCCTGGGCTCGGCTATTGCATTCGATGGCGAAGCGCGCCAGCGCGGTGTCCAGGCTGAGCACGCGTTCGATATCGCTTAAGTTCAGAGCGGCTTCGCCGCGGCAAAGATGCCAACCGATCATTTCCACCGGCAGCCCACTCAGGAAGACCGTGCGCGCGGCCTCGGGATCGCACCAGATGTTGTACTCCGCGGCGGGCGTGACGTTGCCTTCGCAGCAAGGCGCGCCGCCCATAATCACGCAGCGGCTGACTTTGGCGGCGATAGTGGGCTTTCGTTGCAGCGCCAGCGCAACGTTGGTCAGCGGCCCGAGCGTTACTAAGGCTAAGCCGGGGTTCGCTTCGATTGTTTGCACCATGGCATCGACAGCAGATTGCTCTTCCAACGAACGGCGTGGCACCGGATAGCCGTGGTCGCCCAAGCCGTCGCGTCCATGAAACCAGTCGGCGCTTTGATGTTCACGTCGCAGCGGTTTCTCGGCACCAACATAAACGGGAGCCTTCGAACCGCAGAGTTCCGCAGTGTAGAGCGCATTTCGCGCCGCTTGCTGCACACCGACATTCCCAGCCACTACTGTGATCGCGCAAACGTGCACATTCGGCGTGCGCAGCGCCATGATTAACGCCACCGCGTCGTCAGAAGCGGTGTCGGTATCAATCAGGAAGCTGGGTTTCACGCCGCGTAAGCATAACAAAATAAAGCAACAAAATCCGCTTGCGCCGACAGCCGAAATTTGGCGTATGATGGGTGCGCCTAAGCCAGAATTTTGATATCTCCCGCAACGCTGGATTTGTCCCCGCCGGAGAAGGTCATGAACATCAATCTCAAAGTCAATGGGAAGAGCTATTCCCCCGACGTCGAACCACGCCTGCTGCTCATTCATTTCTTACGAGACGTAGCGGGCCTGACGGGCACGCACATGGGCTGCGAGACTTCGCTCTGCGGTGCGTGCACCGTAGAGCTGAACGGCAAAGCCATCAAGAGCTGCACGATGTTTGCGGTGCAGGCGAACGGCGCGGAGATCGTCACCGTGGAAGGCCTGGCGACGAATGGAAAACTCGATCCCGTTCAGGAGGCATTCTGGAATGAGCACGGACTGCAGTGCGGATTCTGCACCCCCGGCATGATCATGGCGTCGAAGCAAATCATTGAGCGGAATCCTTCGCCGACCGAAGAAGAAATTCGTCATGGGCTCGAGGGCAACGTGTGCCGGTGTACGGGATACCAGCACATCGTCAACGCCGTGAAAGCCGCGGCAGCCGGCGCGGGAAAGTAGGAGGCGACCATGGCCACCACAACAACCAAAGTCGAAACTTTTGTCGGAAAGCGTATACGCCGCCGCGAAGATCCGCGGCTTATCACCGGCACGGCGACTTATGTCGAAGACATCCAGATGCCGGGGATGCACTACGCCGTGATTTTGCGCAGTCCCCATGCCGCGGCGCGCATTCGCTCCATCGACACGAAGAAAGCAGAGAGCGCACCCGGCGTCGTTTGCGTCTTGCTTGGCAAGGAAACCAAGGGTGTAGGCGCAGTTCCCTGCGGCGTTGCGATGCCGGACTTGCGCGTGCCGCAACACACCATCCTCGCGACGGACCGCGTTTATTTCGTGGGGCATCCCGTTGCCGTGGTTGTTGCGCGCGACGGCTACCTGGCGCGCGATGCTGCTGATTTGATTGAAGTGGATTACGAAGTGCTTCCAGCTGTCGCCGATCCCGAAAAGGCGCTCGCAAAAGGGGCGCCCGCCGTGCATCCGCAGTGGCCGGACAATATTGCGTTTACCTATCACCAGGACGGCGGCAACGTGGACAAAGCGTTTGCCGAAGCGGACGTCGTGGTGAAACAGCGCATCGTCAGCCAAAGGCTTGTGCCGATGGCCATGGAAACGCGCGGAGTGGTGGCGGAGTGGCGCAGCGCGGATCGCCAGCTCAACCTCTATACCTCGACGCAAATTCCGCACCTGGTGCGCACGATTGTGGCAGGCATGCTGGGCCTGGAAGAAAACCGCACCCGCGTAATTGCGCCGGAAGTGGGCGGAGGATTTGGCAGCAAACTAAACGTCTACGCCGAAGAAGCGCTGATGGGCTATGTTTCGATGAAGATTCAAAAGCCCGTCAAGTGGATCGAATCGCGGCGCGAGAATTTCACTTGCACCATTCACGGCCGCGGCCACGTGGACTTCTACGAAATTGCCGCC
>Ga0209471_1000062_pt1 | contig 87406 bp, 94 predicted proteins | sample GraSoiAngelo_128_FD_185885 | JGI IMG/M metagenome (GOLD analysis project Ga0209471, IMG submission 185885) | Grasslands soil microbial communities from the Angelo Coastal Reserve, California, USA - 14_0927_12_20cm (SPAdes) (version 2) | ecosystem: Environmental > Terrestrial > Soil > Grasslands ...
AGCCCGGAGCAGTCGAACCCGTTGTCGGCCGTGCCACCCCAGATATAGGGCGTGCCGAGCGATTCGAGCGCGGTCTGCACGACATCGACCGCATTCCCGCTGATGCTCGTGGGCGGCGCGGGCGGCGGGAGCTCGGGAGGTGCGCCGGCGCGCCCCGTCCCCCTGCCCCGCGCAACCCCTCCCAAGCCGATCGAGATCCCGAGCGCGGCGCTCGAGCCCGAGCGCGCACCATTCCCCGTGCGCCAGAACCCGCGGAGCCCCCGGTCCTCCACGCGGTAGCGCAGCTCGCCTCCGACGCCGAACCAGGAGAGCGGGCGCCACTCGACACCTCCGCCGAAAGTCCACTGCACGGCGAGCTCGTGGCTCGTGGTGTCGGTAGACAACCCGGCGGCGAGGCCGGCGAGGGCATACGGGCCGAAGCTCCTCCGGCCGCGCCACGCCTGGATCTCGTAGCCCGCGCCGTAGAACGCACGGCGGTGTCCCAGGGTGTCGCTCACGACCACCGCGACGCCGAAACCATGCGTGAAGGTGCCGCCGAGACGGGTGCTGGTGCGGAATTCGTAGGTGTCGGCGCGATTGCCGTTGTACCATCGCCCGACGTGGAACTCGAGGCCGCGCCCCCCGCCTCTTCCCTGGGCGCTCAGCGCGAGCGGCGCGAGCGCGAGCAGTTGGACGGCGACGAGCTCAGTCCGCCGCGGCAACGGCGGCTTGCTCCTGGGACGGGCGCGGCGCCATGTGATGCGACAGGAGGTGGGGCGCTCGCCGCATGAACCGGACCCACATTGCGAGCGCGGTGAATCCGAACAGCGCGGCGCCGAGTCCCGCCACGGCCAGCATGGTGAGCGGCGCGGTGAAGCGGGTGCCGACGAGGGCCCCCACCCATAAACCTGCGTACGACGCCCCCCACGCAAGCAGGGGTGTGACGAGCCAGCCCAGAACGATGAGGAGATGCGCGAACCAGCGTGGCACGGCGCCGCCTACTCCCCTGCCCGTCCCTACCGCTTGCGGACGAGGGCGACGACGGCGAGCACCGCCAGCGCGATGGTGAACCCGGCGCCCGCCTCGGCTGGAAGCACGAGGTCGAGCCGGGCAAGCCGCGCCACGACCACGAGTGCCACCGCGCCCACCAGCGCGGGCGTCGCGGCGCGCGCGATCGACGTCTCGCCGTGGGCCGCGCGGGCCGCGCTGACGATACCCCCGGTCCAGGCGAGAAACGTCCCGAGCATCCACCAGATCGGCAGGTACCACCACGTACTCCCACCACCGATGGCGTCCCAGGTCCAGGGGTACGCCTTGAACGGCCGCAGCAGGACGATGTCGATCGCCATGAAGACGACGGTGCCCCACAACCCGATCGCGGCGGCCCCCGCGATGCCCTCGACGTGGCGTGCCTGGGTCAGCCGAGCGGGGAGGAAGCTCACAGCGGTGCCGGTCGCGAGCACGATCAGCGCCTCGAGCGCGCGCTGCGGCAGCACCGCCGTCACCTGCCGTGAGACGATCAGGAACGCCACCACAGCGGCTGCGGTGAGCAAGCCAATCTGGGTGCCGCCAACCATGACGGTACGAATGTCCGAACGGTCCGACGCGGTGGCTGTCGCAGTGGCCGACATGCTCCCCCAGTTTTTCGAGGCGGAACGGTCTCCGCCCCAATCTAAACCCACGGCCTCAGCGGGCAAACACCGCCAGCACGGTGAGATCCGTCACCGCCCAGGCGGTCAAGGCCCGATACATCGCGCGTTGGTGCTCGGTCGCGGTCCAGCCGACCTGACGCATGTACCAGGGCGCCAGCACGCCGAGCCACGCCGCCAAGGGGACGGCGAGCGCGCCGCCCCACCGGCCGACCCTCAGCAGTGCGACGGCCCACACGAACAACGCAAACGCCGCCAGGACGCACGCGATTGCGACGGCGAGGCTCGCCCGCATCCCGAGAATCAGCGCCAGCGTGCGGTCGCCGCGCCGGCGGTCTTCCTCCATCTGATACAGCTGGGTGAGCGGATAGAGCCCGGCGAACAGCGGGCAGAACCCGAGCAAGATGAGGGCGTGGCCCAGGTCGAGCGGCCGTCCCGTCGCCGCCCACGTCGCGAACGGCGTGAACGTGCCGAACCCCCACATGTTGATCAGCCAATCCACGCCCGCCACCGCCTTGAAGCGAAATGGCGGCACCGAGTACGCGAGCGACATCGCGAAGCAGATCGCGTACGCCAGGCGGAACGCGGGCGGCAGCGTGAACGCAAGCAGCTGGCCCCCTACGAGCAGTGCAGCGCTGAAGGCCAGCAGGCCCTTCGGAATGGGGGGTGGCGCCATCAAGTAGCCGATGTCGCCCTCATCCTTATCGAAGACGGAGTTGATCGCGAGGGTGCCGCCGTTCAGGCATACCACCCAAAGCACGAGCGCCCACAGCGCGGGCAGCAACCGCTCCCCGCTCCCTATTCCCCGCAGGCCCACCGCCAGCAGATAGCCCAGGGCCGTATGCCCCGCCATGATCGGCCATTCGGCGGGGCGGAGATGCAGCAGGTAGGAGAACGCATCGCCCGGCAGCAGGCGGTAGCCCCAGCGACGCCACGCGCTGCGACCGCGATAGGCGGCACTCGCCTCTACCACTTGAGTCCCAGTGCCGTGGCCGCGATCCGGAGTCCGGCCAGCGTCAGATCGGGATGCACGGCCTCGATCGCGCGCGCCAGCGGCGCGACCAGGCTGGCGAGCCCGCCGGTCGCGATGACGTACGGCGTCCGACCGTTGGGCCACTCGGCCTTGATGCGGCGGACCAGGCCGTCTACCGCCTCCGCCGCGCCGAGCAGGACACCGGCTCGGATGCACTCCTCGGTGCGTCGCCCGATCACCCGTTCGGGAGGCGTCAGCTCGGTGGCGGGAAGCTTTGCCGTGTTGCGGATCAGCGCGTCGGACGCCGTGCGAACGCCGGGCATGATGACGCCTCCGATGAACCGGCCGTCGCCCGTGATGCAGTCGAACGTGGTCGCGGTCCCGAAGTCCACAACGATCGTGTCGCGCCGGAACAGCTGAGAGGCGGCGAGTGTGTTGAGGATGCGATCGGCCCCGACGCTGAGCGGCTCGTCCACGTCGAGAGTGATGGGCAGCGCGGAGCGCCCGTCCACGACGACGGGTGGGATGGTCGTGGCGCGCTCGACCGCCTCGCAGATGCCCTGCGTCACCGGCGGTACGACCGACGCGACGACCGCGGCCCGCACTTCCTGGGTCGACCGTCCCGCTTGCAGCAGGTAGGCCGTGAAGGCCGCCGCCCACTCGTCCGGGGTACGCGCCGGTGCCGTCGTGAGGCGCCAATGCGCTTCAAGGCTGTCGCCCCGGAACAGCCCGAGCTTCGTCTCCGTGTTGTTGATGTTGATGGCGAGGAGCATGGGCGGGCTAAGATAGGCCGGCCGACTCGCGCCCGCCACGGCGCCACACCATCCACCCGAGCGCGATCGCGAGCGCCGCGGTGCTGGCGAATGCGAGACCGCTCGCCAGCCCGGCACGACCAGTGACGATCGGCGCGCCGCCCAGCGCCTTGAGCGGGGCGTTGTGGAGCCCGTGGTATACCGCCGCCGCCGTGAGCGAGCCCGAGAGCACGTACACACACCCGGCCACGAATCCACCCAATGCGGTGCCCAGCAAGCTCCCCAGCGGCGCACCAGCGTATCCCGGCTGGACGGCGTGCCACAGTCCGAACACGACCGCCATGAGCGCCAGCGCGCCAATACCGGCGGAATCCGGCGAACCGACGAGCGCACGCCGGAACGCGAGCTCTTCGGTCACGAACGCCACCGTCGCGTCCGCCACGAGGAAGAACACGAACGCGGCGGCGAAGGCGGAGGGCGGGACGACTGGTCGCAGCACCGCGATGAGCAGTACTTCCGGCAGCAGCGCCGCCGCGGCCGCGGCACCGTACCAGCGCCACAGCGCGCGTTGGCGGGTGGCTGCGACGGCGGCGCCCCAGGCCGCGACGCCCGCCAGGAGCGCCAGGGACGCCGCACGGTCGTCACGCCACAGCCGGGCCAAGAGGGCGTCGTTGCCCTGCCAGATGAGCGCGGCCGCGCAGGCCGCGCCCACGGCGAAGCCGCGTGCCACCTCCGGCGCGGGGCGGTGGGAGCCCGCCGGTCCCCACGAGAACCCGAGCGGCAACCGGGCGGCGAGCAGCGCGACCAAGGCGCAGACGCCGGCGGCGAGCGGCACCGCCGTGCCGCCCGCGAGCTGCCGCACCGCGGCCAGGCGTGGCAGGCTCGCCGCCGTGATCACGAGCGCCGCCGCGAGCGCGAGTCGCGCGCGCCACGAGAGATCAGGCGAGCTCGACACGGCCCTCGCGCACGCCGATCGTTCCCGCACCCAAGTCCACGAGCAACGCGCCGTCGGGACGGAGCCCGCCGGCGCGGCCCGCGGCCGGCGCGCGGAGCTGGCGGCCCCGCAGCCAATCACGCTCAGCGAACGCGGCGCACTCCTGCTCCGAGAGCGCCGGATCGAGCGCGGCGCTGCGCACCAGGGCGGGCACCAGCCGGTCCAGCACGTCGATCCGCCGCACCGCCGGGAGCCGCTCCGCGAGCGCGATGGCGCGACTCGCCATGGCCGTCGGCACCGCGTTGCGGACGTTGACGCCGACGCCTACGGCCAGCCACTGCAGCCGCTCCCCCTGCCATCGGCCCTCGCACAGAATCCCGGCGAGCTTGCGGTCGTCGAGCAGCACGTCGTTGGGCCACTTGAGACGCGCGAAGGGACCACCGAGCAGCGCATCGACCGTGTCGGCGACCGCCACGCCGGCGCGGATCGATGCGGTCCCCAGCACGGCGTGCTGGGGGCGGAACAGCACGCCGAGCCAGACGCCACCGTGCGGGGAATGCCACGTGCGACCATCTCGGCCCCGGCCGGCGGTCTGCTCCTCGGCGATCACGGCGGTCGCCGCGGGCGCGCCCTGGACGCCCAGCTGGTGAATCGCGTCGAGTGTCGACGTGAGCTGGTGGAACAACCCGCAGTGCGGCACGCCCCACCGTGCCGCGAGCTCCGCCGCCGGCACGCCGTCGAGGGTCATGCGATCCTCCCAGCCACAAGCGCCACGATGCCGACGATCATCGCTCCTTTGAGCCACCAGCTGTTCCGGTCCGGCTTGCCCGCGATGAGTCGGCTCGCGACGAGCAGGACGGCGAGCTGCGCGAACAGCGCAATGAGGAAATAGGCCGCGCCGTAGCGGGCGGCGAGCGGCAGCGCGAGGCTCAGCGGCACGAACGCGACGCCCAAACCCGCGGCGAGGAGCGCCGTGGCGCGCGATCCGATCGCGACCGGCAACGTGCGCCGCCCCACCAGGCGATCTCCCGGCTCGTCGTCCAAGTCCTTGACGATCTCGCGCACCAGATGGAGCCACGCGGCGAGCACCCAGGGCACGACCCCCGCCGCCGGCCGGCCCACGGCGAGGGCGCCGTATTCGAGGGGAAGCCCGGCCACGAGCGCCACGGCGATGTTCCCGGCGACCCCGCGCCGCTTCAGCAGCGGCGAGTACACCAGCATCACGGCGAGCGCGCCGAGGCCGACCAGCACGGCGGCACCATTCACGAGCGCCGCCGCGCCGAGGCCGAGCAGCGTCCCGCCGACCACGCATAAATCGGCTGTGCCGCGCGACAAGCGCCCCGCGGCCAGCGGCCGCTCGCCGGGGCGGCGGTTCACGCGATCGGCGTCGGCATCCCAGACGTCGTTCACCGCGTTGCCGGCCGCGCCCAACCCCACGGCCGCCGCCGCGGCAAACACCAGCAGCGTGGGCGTCGCGAGCGAGCCGAGCGCGATCCAGCCGCCGGCGAGCACGCCGGCCGCGGCGACGACGAGGTTGTGGGCGCGGACGAGCCGCAGGACGTCAATCACCCAGGACGTCCTGATAAAGCGCTTCATAGCGTGGCACCACCCGCTCGGTGGAGAACTCGAGGGCCCGTGCCGCAGCGGCGCGGCGCATCCGCTCGTGCGTCGCGCCATCCTTGAGTACGGCCACGGCGCGCTCCGTCATCTCGTCCACCGCGCCGACGGGCGCCAGATACCCTGTTTCGCCGTCCACCACCACCTCCGGCAGCCCGCCCTGGCGGGTCGCCACGACGGGGACTCCGCACGCCATCGCCTCGAGCGCCGACAACCCGAACGATTCGCTCGCCGACGGCAGCAGGAACAGGTCCCCGCCCCGCAGCAGCTCGGCGACTTGATCGACCTTGCCCAGGAAGCGGACGTCGCCACGCAGCTTCAAACGGTCCACCTCCTGCTCGGCCAAGTCGCGCTCCGGCCCGTCACCCGCGAGCACCAGAGTCGCCGGGAGCGCCCGCCGCACGCCCGCGAACACGTGGATGACGTCGGCGATCCGCTTCACGGGCCGAAAGTTCGACACGTGGATGAGGATCTTGTGATCCGCGGGCGCCAGCGCGCGGCGCCACGAGCCATCGGTCGCCGGATGGAAGTCCGTGGTCGAGACGAAGTTCGGAATCACCCGCACATCGCAGCCGACGCAGCCGAACGCCCGATAGGTCTCGTCCCGCAGATACTCGGACACGGCGGTCACCCCGTCGGAGCGCTCGATCGAGAACTTGGTGATCGTGAAATACGACGGGTCCTGACCGACCAGCGTGATGTCGGTACCGTGCAGGGTCGTCACGACCTTCAAGTCCCGCTCGCTCTGGAGCATCTGTTTCGCGAGCCAGGCGGTCGCGGCGTGCGGGATCGCGTAGTGCGCGTGCATCAGCTGCAGATCCTCGCGCAGGGCGACCTCGTGCTGCTTGACCGCGAGGGCCAGGGCGTAGGGGGAGTGTTCGAACAGCGGATAGTCGGTGGGCACGACCTCGTGGAACGTGACGCGCTGCGCGAATCCGCCCCGCAGGCGGAACGGACTCGCATACGAGATGATGTGCACCTCGTGACCGCGCCGCCCCAGCTCGAGCCCCAGCTCGGTCGCCACGGCACCGGAGCCGCCGTAGGTGGGATAACACGTGATGCCGATTCTCACGAGGCGGGAGACGGGAGAGGGGAGACGGGAGACGTCGTGGCGCGCCAACGCTGCACGATTCGAGCGGCGAGCACCTCCGCGGGCTCAGTCGCGTCCAGGGTCCACACGTGTGGCGTCTCCCGCCTCCCGTCTCCCGGGCCTCGCAGTTGGTTTCTGAACCACGTCTCCTGCCGCTTCGCGTACCGTCGCGTCGCGCGCTCGATCGCGTCGCGCAACTCGGGCTGGGGGAGCCTGCCTTCGAGCATCGCCACGACTTCCCGGTATCCCACGGCGTCCAGACCCGGCGCGTGGGGCGCGACGCCCCCCGCCAGCACCGCGCGCACTTCCTCCACCAGTCCCGCGGCGAGCATGCGATCCACCCGCTGGGCGATGCGGCGCTGCAGCGCCTCGCGCGGCAGGGTCAGATGAATGTACCACGGCCGCATCACGCCGGTCTCGCGTGCCTCGCGTTGCCACCAGGAGAGGGAGCGACCCGTGAGCAGCGCCACCTCGATCACCCGGACGGCGCGTTGGCGGCCCCCACCCGCGAACTGCCGATCGAGCCGGGCCGCCCAATGCGCGAGCCGCGCCGCGCCGAGCGTCCCGGCCCAGGCGCGCAGTCGCTCGCGCGCCGCCGCGTCGAGCGGCGGCTCGCGGAACAGACCCTCGGCCAGGGCGCGCACATAGAATCCGGTTCCCCCGACCACGACGGGCTGGCGCCCGGCGGCCCAGACGCCAGCCAGCCAGACGCTCGCGTCCCGGGCGAACTGACCCGCGCTGTAACGCTCCCCCGGGTCGATCAGATCGATTCCGAGATGCGGCACGCCCGCGCGCTGCGCTCGGTCGGGCTTCGCGGTGCCGATGTCGAGACACCGGTACACCTGCCGCGCGTCGGCCGAGATCGCCAGGATGGCCTCGCGCTTGCCCCACGCGACGGCGACCGCGGTCTTGCCGACGCCGGTGGGACCCACGAGCACGGGAACGAAGGGGCGGTCAGCTCCGCCCAAATCGTCGCTCCAGCTCTTCCTTCGGCAACTGTACGATCGTGGGCCGCCCGTGTACGTCGTGCGCCGGGAGCGTCGCGGTGAGCAACCGACCCACCAGCTCACGCATCTCCTCGAGCTCGAGCCGCTGGCCCGCCTTGATCGCGGCGCGGCACGCGAAGGTGGCGGCGAAGCGCTCGAGGCGGTTCGCCCAACCGCCGAACCGGCCGCCCGCGAGGTCCGCCACGAGCTCCTGGAGGCAGCGCGCGGCGTCGAAGCGCGGGTGTGGATTGGGGGCCGTATGCACGACCACGGTCCGGCCGGAAAACGGCTCGATCTCGTACCCCACGCGTCGCAACAGCTCCCGCTGGGTCTCAATGGCGTCGAGCTCCGGGGGCGTGAATTCGACCGTTAGGGGCAGGAGCAGTCGCTGCGCCGGGGCGCCGTCGCCCGAGAGCTGGCGCATCACCGTCTCGTAGAGGACTCGCTCGTGGGCCGAATGTTGGTCCACGATCGCCACGCCCGAGTCGGTCTGGAAAAGCAGATACGTGTCGAACACCTGGAGGAGCGGTGCGGGGGGTCGGGTGTCAGGGGTCAGGGGCTCCCTCGGAAACAGCTCCCCCGGCGGCCCACCCGGGGCGACGGCGCCGACGTCGGCCCAAGCGCCCCCGATCCCCGGTCCCAGACCCCCGACCCCCAGGGGCGCAGCCGCGGCGAGCGGCCCCAGCGCCCGCCGGACCGCCTCTTCCACGACCTGCTCGACGAAGAACTTCTCCCGGAACCGCACCTCCAGTTTCGCCGGGTGGACGTTCACATCCACCGCATCACCCGGGAGATCGAGGAACAGAATCAAGGATGGCCGGTCGCCGGGCGCGATCGTCGAGCGGTACCCCGCTTCCCCCGCGCGCAGGATGAAGGGATCGCGGATCGGTCGGCCGCGCACGAAGACGTATCCCTTGCGGCCCGCCGGCCGGGCTTGGGCGGGGCGCTGGGCGAAGCCGCGCACCTCGAGCGGTCCCTCGCAATGCGCGACGGGGAGCAGCGTGTCGGCGAGGCCGGCCCCCCACAGGGCCCGCACCCGCTCGAGCTGTCCCGCGGCGGGAGGCACATCGATGAGGCTGCGGTCGTCGCTCGTGAGGGTGAACGCGACGTCGGGACGCGTCAAGGCCAGGACGGTGAGCACCTCCACGACTGCCCGGGTCTCCGTCGCCTGGGCGCGCAGGAATTTGCGGCGGGCGGGCGTATTGAAGAACAAGGCACGCACCGTCACGGTCGTGCCGCGCTGCCGCACGACGTCCGCCACCGCGTCGCGCTTTCCGCCGACGACGCCGATGCGCGTGCCGGCCCGGCCGTCCGGCGAAGTCTCGAGCTCGAAGCGCGCCACCGACGCGATCGCCGGAAGCGCCTCGCCCCGGAAGCCGAACGTCGCGACGCCGATCAAGTCCGCCGGATCGCGGATCTTGCTGGTGGCGTGCCGCGCCAGCGCCAGCTCCGCGTCCTCGCGACCCATCCCGTCGCCGTCGTCGCTCACGCGGATGAGCGTCCTGCCACCGTTCTCGATCGCCACGCGGATCGCGCCCGCGCCGGCGTCGAGCGCGTTCTCGACGAGTTCCTTGACGACCGAAGCCGGCCGCTCTACCACCTCGCCTGCAGCAATCTGGTCCGCGACCCGGGGGGCCAGAACCGCGATCTTGGCGGTCACAGCGGCACGACTTCGGCCGCCATGACCCAGCCATGCACGCCGTCCGGACGTTGCACGCGGAGCCAGGCGCCGCTGCGGCGCTCGACGTAGAGTGCCGCGCCGGCGTCGAGCGTGATGGTGGCGCTCGCGCCGCCGTACGGGGCCACGCGTACCGGCGTCCCCGCACTCGCGATCACCGCGACGGGGCGGGCTCGGTGCTGCCACTCGCCCGCGGCGAGCCCGCTGCACACCGCGGTGGCGAGCCCCACCAGAATCAGCATGATGCCCCGGCGGCGCGCCGCCACGGCCAGCCACACCCCCACCCATCCCGCGGCCGCCGCGAGGGCCCACTCCCCGGGCGTGGCGAGGCCGCTGGCCAGCAACGGCTCGCTGGCCGCATCAGGGGGCGGCAGGAACCGCCGGGCCCGGCGGATGAGCGGCGCCCGCGGTGTCAGGCGCGCGGCGATCGCCCACGCCGCGGCGGCCTTGCCGTCCGCACCGGCGCGATACAGGGTGGCGCCGAGGTTGTACCAGTGCGCCGCGACGCTCGGCCGGGCCGCGGCACGAGCCGCGAAGGAATCGGCGGCGGCGCGGAGCGCGCCGATGTCGTAGAGCGCTTCAGCGTTGGGCGCCTGCGCCGCCGCGAGCTCGGGGGGAGGAGCAGCGCTGACCAGCCCCCCGAGGCACACGGCCACGAGCCAACGGCGGCGCCGGCCGCCGGCGGGCTCCGCGTCCAGCACCTTGAGCACCTGCGCGAGCTCCGCCGCCAGCTCCGCCGCGTCGCCCAGCCCCCGCGGCCCGTAGCGCGCGGCACGCAGCCGGTCGCGCAGGCGCATCACGTGATCGGCGACGGCGCTCTCGACGCCGGCCGCGCGCAGCGCCCGGGCGAGGCCGTCGCCGTCGCGTGCCACCGGATCCGGCACGTGGCTGACGAGCACCGCCTGAAAGGCGTGCTCTAAGCGGCCCAGGCGCGACAGCGGGGCCGCGTCAGGCGCGGCGTCCGTGTCCAGCGCGGGTTGCGACGCCGCGCGCCGCCGCCAGAACCACCCGACGAGCGGCGGGCCGACGAGCAACACCACCCAGCCCCAGGGCACCAGCGCCGCGACGAGCGCGGTCGACCACGCCTCGCGTGGGGAGCGATCGAGCGGCGGGAGCGGGCGCGCGGCGCGCGGCTCCGCGCCCTGCCCCACGGCGAGCGCGCGCGGCGCCGCGCGCGCCACCGCGGCGGCGCCGGCGGCGACGTCGTAATAGGCATAGCGCACTTCGGGGAGCAGAAACGCCCCGGCCGAGTCCGGCACGGCGAGGTAACGGAACGTCTTGCTCCCCCCGATCTGGCCGCCCTTCGACTCGACCCGCACGGTGGCCTCGCCCGGATACGTGCGGAAGCCCGTGGGCCAATGGATCGCGGGCTCCGGCCAGAGCGCCACGTTACCGAGCCCCGACACGGTGGCGCTCACGTCCAACGGCTCGCCGACGCGGGCCTCCGCCGGCTCGATCGCGACATCGACCGCGAGTCCGTGCGCCACTACGCGCGGGTCATCGGCGCTCCGCCCGGCCACGGGCAGCGGCAGCACGCTGACGAGCACCGAGTCACTCTTCAGGGAATAGCGCTCCTCACGGCTGAAGAACGAGAAATTCACCGGCACCGCGTAGTCGAGCGTAGCCGGCGGGATCGTCACGCGTCCCACGGCGAGCGGGAACACGATCTGGTGAGCGACGAACAGGTCCATCCAGCCGCCCCGGACGAGCCGTGACGCCGCCGGCTCGCTCGGTGAGGCGCCGGGATATGACCAGACGCCCTCCGGGGTCTGCAGCGTCAGGATCGGCATGCGCCGCAGCCGGGCACGCAGCTCGCGCGGGAACCACGCCGCTGCGATCACGTCGAGTTGCGCGCCCACGAGCGCGGTATCGGAGGGAAGGATCACGGACAGCGCGACGTGATCGCCTCGCGCCGGCGCCGGTGCGGCGGCGAGGAGCTCGCGCGCCAGCGGGCTGAGGGCCGCCGCCGGGCCCACGGCGGCGCTGTCCACGACGATCGTGATCGGCCCCGTTGCCACCGTCCGCGCGCCCTGGCGGGCCCGTACCGCGCCGATGACCAGCGTCCCCGCCCGCTCGGTCCGCAGCCGCAGCTCGCGGGTGGTCGTGCGCAACTGCCCGACGGCGCCGTCGAGCGACACATCGGTGACCTCGCGGGAGCCCACGATCGTGAATCCCGTGAGGGCCGGGAGCGTGAGGCTCACCGGCTCGGCCGTGCGCGAGCGGGCGCGGACCGTGAGGGTCAACTGCTCGCCCGCCGGGAGGCGGCTGCGGTCGACCCGCGCCTCCAGCATCGGCGCCGGGCCTTGCAGGACGATCAGCACCCACAGGGCGCTCGTCACCAGTCCTTCACTCCCGGCTCCACGACGCGCCGTTGCCGGCCCGAGCGATCGCGTCGGGTCTGCACCTCCTGCTGGCCGATCGAGCGGAGAATCTGCTCGGCCTGGGCCTGGCTCAAACCCCCGGCCGCCGGGGAGCTCTGCGCGCTGCCACCCTGCCCGGCCTGTCCCGGCGGCGCCCCGCCCCCGCCCCCGGAGGGCGGTGGGCTGTTGCGGGAGCTGCCGCCGCCACGGCGCCGCGCGGCCAGCTCGAGGTTCCATTTCGCAGAGAAGTGACCGGGGTTGAGCAGCAAGGCTTCGCGATAGGCGCGCTCGGCCTCGGCCAAGTGCCCGTCGCGGTTCACACTGTCAGCGACGGCGATCCGCAACGCCAAGAGGCCGAGGTTGTACAGCGCGCGAAACCGGATATCGGGCTCGAGCGACGCGCCGGCACGCGCCAGCGCCTGCTGCGCGGTCTCCAGGTCTCCCCCTGCCAACGCGGCGGTGCCGGCGTTGTACCAGGCGGTGTCGTCCTGGCGATGGCGCGCAAGCTCGGCCAGGTATGCCGCGCGGGCGCGCGTCACGTCGCCGCGATCCCATGCCTTCTCCGCCGGGCTGCGCGGCCGAGTCGAGTCCTGGGCGTGGGCCGGCCGCGGGACGCCGCAGCACAGCGCCGCCGCGATCAGCGCGGCCGTGCGGCGTGACGCCGCCTGCCCCACGAGCACCAGCACGGCGAGCAGCACCGGCACCCAGGCGCGCGGCCGGCCGCGCTCGGTGCGCGATTCGCTGGCGCGGGCCCGCTTGTAGGCGGCGACGAGGTCGCGCACCGCCCCCGCCTGGTCCGGCAGCTCCGCCGCCACGATCGCACCCTGCGCCGCGTCCGCCGCGGCGCCGAGGATGTCGTCGCGCCGCCAGGTCTGAATCACGCTGCCGGCGTCGTCCCGCTGCCAGGACTGGAGCGCGCCCCGCTCGTCACGCACCGGGATGCGGGTCGGCGTGCGGGTGCCCTCGGCAACGAGAATCAGGTGGACGCCGAGCGCCCGGAGACGCTCCGCCTGCGCCACGATGTCGGGGAGGGTGTCGTGCGCCTCGCCGTCGGTGAACACGACGACGACCCGATCCGCGAGCTCGGACCCCGCGCCGACCAGCTCCCCACCCTGCCGCAGCGCCCCCGCCAGTCCGGTGCCCCCCTCGGACGCGACGCCCGGGTCGAGCGCATCGAGGTACAGCCCCAGCGCGGAGCCGTCGACCGACAGCGGCGACAGGATGTAGCTCGACCCTGCGAACACCACGAGTCCCAGATGGTCGCCGTTCAGGTCCTGCACCAGCCGGCGGGCCTCGCGCAACGCGCGACCCAGGCGGTTCGGGCTGACATCCTCGGCGAGCATCGAGCGCGAGATGTCGATCGCGAGCGCCAGCGACAGGCCGCGGGTCTCGGCCACGATGTTCTCTTCCCCCCAGCGGGGCCCGGCGAGCGCTACGACGCCCAGGAAGGCGGAGATGGAGAGCGCCGTGGGACCGAGCCGCCCGGCCGCGAGCGCGGCCCGCACCGTCTCCTCGGACCACAGCGCCGCGCGACGCACCCGGGCGCGGCGCGCCCAGGCGGCCCCGAACCAGACCGCGCCGCCCAACAGCGGCGCGAGCGCGAGCACCACGGGCGCGTCGAAGCTCATCAGGGCACCCGCACCGCGAGCGTCGCCGCCAGCACGATCTCGAGCCCCAGCGCCACGAGGCCGAGCGCGAGCGGCACCCGATACGACTCATCGAACCGCCGGTACACCACCTGCTCCACGGTCTCCTTCTCGAGTCGGTTGATCTCGTCGAACACGTGCCGCAGCGACTGCGTATCGGTGGCGCGGAAGTATCGGCCGCCGGTCATCCGCGCGATCTCGGTCATGAGCGGCTCATCGATCTCCACCGGCATCATTTGGTAGCGCAACCCTTCGAGCCCCTGCCCCGTCGGCACGGGGGCTTCGCCCCGCGTGCCCACGCCGATCACGTAGATCCTGATCCCGAACGTGGCCGCAGCCTGCGCCGCTGTCCGCGGGTCGACCATGCCCCGGTTGTTCACGCCATCGGTGAGCAGCACGATGACACGGCTCTTGCCGGGGGCGCGCCGCAGCCGGTTCGCCGCGGTCGCGATCCCGGTGCCGATCGCGGTGCCGTCCTCGAGCATGCCGATGCGCAGGTCGCGGAGCGCCTGCTCCAACACCGCGTAGTCGGTGGTGATGGGAACCTGGGTCAGCGCCTGCGCCGCGAACGCGACCAGCCCGATGCGGTCCGATCGCCGCTCCCGCACGAACTCGATCGCGGTCTGCTTGGCGACGTCGATGCGGTTGGCGGGAGCGAAGTCCTCCGACAGCATGCTGCTGGAGAGATCGATGGCGAGGACGATCGAGATCCCCTCGCTCTTGGTCTGGGCGCGGGCCGAGCCGACCCGCGGTCCGGCGGCCGCGACGATCCACGCGCCGAGGCAGAGGCTGCGCAGGGTGACCGGCAGCCGCGCGATCCAGAGACGCTCGCCCGCCCCGGCCGACGGGCGCACGTCGCTCATGCGCGTGCCCCGGAGCCGGCTCAGCCGCCGAGCCCGGAGCCACCACCAGAAGGGGAGCGCGAGGAGCGCCGCAAGCAGCAGCGGCCGGGCGAAGCTCACCGCTCCAACTCCTGGGCGAAGCGGCGTGCCATCTGTGCCAGGGCCGCCACATCGGTGCCGTGCGCGGACGCAAAGGCGACGCGGTCGAGCTGCTCCAGCAGCTCCCGGAGCTCACGCAGCGAAGCATGTGGCCGGGCGCGCTCGACGGCGGCAATGCATTCCGCGGTGCTCAAAGCGGGCCGCGCTTCGGGAATCGCCCGGGCGACCGCCACCCGGAGGCGAAACGCGGCGCGGGCGGCCACGGCTTTCGGCTCGCCGGCGGCGAGCCAGCGCGCGTCCGGTACTTCGGGTTCGAGGGGAACGTGACGGGGCGCCGGCTCCGCTCGCGGCGTGCGGCGGCGCCACCGGAGCCCGAGCGCGAGGCTCACGCCCGCCACCAGCAGCGCGGCGGCGGGCGGCAGGACGGCGTAGCGCGCCAACCGCACGGGCGCGAGGGCGCCGCGCGGCTCCGGGCCGAGGACGCTGTCGGGAATCACGCTCTGGACCAAGAAACCGGCGACCCCACCGGACACCGAGTCGGCGCGGCCGTCGGGGCGGAGCTCCCAGATGGGCGGCAGCGCCAGCGTGTGCGCCCCCGGCGTCCAGGCGACGATGGGATAACGCACCAGCCATCCCCCGGGCGCGCGCCGCACGGACGGCTCGCCCAACGGCTCGACCCGCTCGGTCGGATCGAGCCGGCCGGCGCGCACCCGCCACCCCGCGGGCACCACGACCTGCCGTTCGAGCCACACCGTGTCGCCGACCGTGGGCCGCGCCGGCGTGGCGACCCACCCTCCTCCCTGCAGCACCAACCACAGGCCGACCAGTGCCGTCATCGCAGCAATCGCCGCGCCCGCTCCGCGAACGCACGGCGCAGCGGCGCGGCGTACGGCACGCTGGTCTGCAGCGCCACGCGGTCTACACCCGCCTGGATCAGCTTCCGGGCCCGCTCCTGCAGCTGCCGTTCGGCCGCGACGCGCACGCGCGTGCGCGTGGGGCCGTGACTCGTGTCGAGCAGCACCCGCTGGCCGGTTTCGGCGTCTTCCATGTCGACCCAACCCGCGTCCGGGAGCTCGCGCTCCCGCGGGTCGTCGATCGTGATCGCCACCACGTCGTGACCGGAGGCCAGCTGCGCCAGCGCATCCTCCCAACCGTCCGCTCGGAAATCGGAAAGCACCACCACGATCGCGCGGTGACGCGGCAGCTTGGCCGCGTAGCGCAGCGCCTCCGCCAGATTGGTGCCCCGGCCGCGCGGTCGGAACGCGACCAGATCCCGGATCACCCGCAGCGCGTGCGGCCGTCCCTTCGCCGGGCGCACGACGAACTCGACCTTGTCGGCGAACATCAGCGCGCCCACCCGATCGTTGTGGCGCGCCGCGGCGAGCGCCAGCACCGCCGCCACCTCGACGGCCAGGCCCGCCTTGGTATAGGGGCGCCCGAACTGGCACGAGCCGGACTGATCCACCACGAGCAGCAGTGTGATCTCGCGCTCCTCGTGAAAGGTCTTCACGAAGGGATGACCCATCCGCGCCGACACGTTCCAGTCGATCGCGCGGAAGTCGTCCCCTTGCTGGTACTCGCGCACCTCGGCGAACTCGATGCCCTGGCCGCGGAACACCGAGCGGTATTCGCCGGTGAAGAGCGTATTGACGAGGGTCCGGGTGCGGAGCTCGATCCCCTTGACCTGCCGCAGCACCTCGGCGGTGACGGCGCGCCGGCGGGCGCGCACCGGCGACATCGCGCCACTGCGACGGTCCTTGCCCTCGTACGTCACGGCACGCCCACGGCCTCCAGGATCCGAGCGATCACCCGGTCGGCATCCATGTCTTCGGCCTCCGCCTCGAACGTCAGCAGCACGCGGTGTCGCAGCACGTCCAGGGCCATCGCCTTGACGTCTTCGGGCACGACGTACGCACGGCCCCGCAGATAGGCGTGGGCCCGGGCCGCCTGCGCCAGATAGATCGACGCCCGCGGCGACGCCCCGAACGCGATCAGCGGCTTCAGCTCCGCCAGCCCGATCGCTTGCGGCTCGCGCGTCGCCCGCACGACGTCCACGATGTAGTCCACCACCTTCTGGTCCATGAACAGCTCGGCGATGGCGCTACGCGCCGCCAGGATGTCGTCGGCTTCGGCGATCCGCTGGACTTCGATCGGCCGCCCCGACGCCATACGGGCCACGATCTCCTTCTCCGCATCGCGCGTCGGGTAGCCGACACGCACCTTCAGCATGAAGCGGTCGAGCTGTGCCTCCGGGAGCGGGTAGGTGCCTTCCTGCTCGATCGGGTTCTGCGTCGCCAGCACCAGGAACGGCTCCCCGAGGTAGAACGTCTCCCCGCCGATCGTCACCTGCTTCTCTTGCATCGCCTCGAGCAGCGCCGACTGCACCTTGGCGGGCGCCCGATTGATCTCGTCCGCGAGCACCAGGTTCGAGAACAGCGGGCCCTTCTTGGGATAGAACTCCTGACTCTTCTGGTCGAACACCATCGTACCGATCACGTCGGCCGGGAGCAGATCGGGCGTGAACTGGATGCGCGAGAACGCGATCCGCAGGCACTCGGCGACCGTGCGCACGGCCAGCGTCTTCGCGAGCCCGGGCACCCCCTCGAGCAGGACGTGTCCGCCCGTGAGCAGCCCCACCAGCAGCCGCTCGACCATGACCTCCTGGCCCACCACCCGTTTCGCCACTTCGCGGGCGATCGTCTGGCTCAGTACCGCGTCCCCCGTCGGGGTCTTCGCCGCGCGCGTCGTCATCGCAACGCCGCCTCTGCCGCTTTGCGCACCGCCGGCTCCTTGTCTTTGCTGTATAATTCCAGCAGCCCGCGCGCTTCCGGCCGCGCGACGTGCCGCAACCCCTCGATCGCCGCCGCCCGCACCGTCGCGCTGCGCCGGTTCCGCATCCCCCCCGGTTCGGCGTACCGCGCCAGGACGTCGAGCGCTTCCATCGCGCCGAGCCGGCCGATCGCCCGCAGCAACTCTGCCAGTACCCCTTCGTCCGGCTCCTGCTCCAGCCGCCGGATCAGGACCGTGCTCGACGCCGGATCGCCGCCGGCCGCGATCGCTCGGGCGGCCGCCACCCGCACGGACACGCTCTCGTCCTTGAGGGCCGGCATCGCCGGACGCGAGATCTCGCGCCCACCTGCTTCCGCGAGCCCGATCAGCGCCGCCTCGCGGACCAGCTCGGAGTCATGGTGCACCAGAGGGAGTAACAGCGCCACCGCCTGCGGACTCCCGGTGAGGCCGACCAACTCGGCGGCGGCGGCGGCGATCGGAGCGTGCTCGTCCGCGAGCCGTCCCTGCAACGGCTCCAGAGCCCGGTCGGCCGCCTTGCGGATGGCCGCCCGGTAGGGCGGGCGCAACTCGACCGCGGTGGCGAGGAACGCGTCGAGCACGAGCGGCACCGACACCGCGGCGAGCGCGCCGACCGCCGCGACCAGTGTCTCCCGCTCCTCCGGCGGCACGCGCGGCTCTCCGAGTCGCCGCACCATCCGCCCGACCAGGGCCCGATCGGAGAGCGCGAGCGCCGTCTGGTCGATCGCCGCGAGTAACGCCGGCTCTTGCGCCGTCGTCAGCATGTGATCGAGCGCCGCGATCGCCGCGGCCACCGGGCCCGTGTCGTGCAGCCCGAGCAGCTGCGGCGCGAGCGCGCGCAGCTTCTCGACGGCCGCGCGCTGCTCCTCGGGCGTGGCCGCGCTCCCGAGGCCCGCGACCGCGCGCTTCGCCTCGACGTCGACCGGGAGCACGTCGGGACGGAACACTACGCCCGCGCGGCGACCCGCCGCGTCGTGCACGCCGGGAGCCGCCGTCGGCGCCGACGCCACCGCGAACGCCGGAGGCGCGGCCGACGGGGGCGTCACCGGCGCCGCCGGGACCGGTACGGCGGGCACGCCCGCGGCCGGCGTCGCAGTGCGAAGTCGGTCGAGCCGCAGCGCGCTGCGGCGCCCCAGGGCGAGCGCGATCCGCCCCAGGGCCGCGTCGTCCGCCTGGAGCGTCCCCATGGCGACTCCGAACAGCGCCAGCACATGATCCGCGGTCATACCGGGATTCAGCGTGATCACCCGCACGCCCCGCGCGTACAAGAGCCCGGCCAGCTCGGCGATCTGCGAGTTGCGCGGCAGCAGCTGCTGGCCGTGCCAGTGCAGCCCAGTCGCGCCGATCTTCCACTCGACCGTCCCGAGCGCCGCGAGCACGGGGAGCGCGTCGCCGATCTGCCGCAGCGCTTCCATCACCGCGGGGTGACTCGGCGGGTACAGCCGAGTCAGCCGGAAGGTCGTCCCGATGGCGCCCAGGGCGCGCTCGACTCCTGCGGTGTCCACGGCCATGGCGTCAGCGCTTGATGCGCTCTCCTCGGTCCTCGTATCGGAACACCCACGTCGCGAAGCGCGCGGGCTCGATCGGGTCGTCGGCCCCGAGCGCGGTCCAGTCGACGTCGCTTCCCGAATCGGCCGCCCGGCTGCGGCGCCGTTCGGCCTGGGCGAGCATCTCGCGGGCGCGCGCGATCCACATTCCGAACTGCTCCGGCCGCAGGTCCACCCAGCCGCGCGGCGCCGCGTCGCGCGGATCGGAGCCGGCACGCCCGCCTCCCGCGACGACCACCGTGCTCCCCCGATACAGCCGCTCCCCGTCCGGCGCCAGGATCGCGATGCCGACCGAGAGAATATGGCTCCGGAGCGGGCCATCCCGCTCCACCAGGGCAAGGGCGTCCCGGGCCAGGTCTCCCGCCTGTGACCCCGCGAGCGCGCGCACGCTCGACCGCAGCTGGCCGCACAGGTAGGACTCGAACAACAGCTTGGTGAGCCGTGGGGGGCCGAGCATCTCGTAGGCGACCGTGCGCATCTTGAACTGTCGCTCAAGCGTGTGCAGCCGGTCCAGGGCGTGGGCCCGCAGCAGCCCCGCGCGGTAGGTCGGCCCGGCGGTCGCGCCGTCCAGGGCGGCGACGACGTCCCGGCCCGTCGGCCGACCCTCGAGCTCCAGCACGGCGTACTCCGCCACCTCCTCCGGCGTGATGAATTCCATCTGACCGAGCGCCGTGACGGTCTCGAACTCGTCCGAGGAGAAGAGGCCGTTTTCGCCGACGTCGATGTAGACGCCCTGGAGCGGCTTGCCGAGATCACACCACGGGCGGGCGCCCGGCCGAAACGCCTCGCTCACCGGCACCGGCTCCGGGCAATCGACCAACGGGATCGGCTTCCCTTTGCGGCGGATCGACCCGAAGCCGATCTCGCGCCAGGCGATGGTGGCGGTCGGCTTGATCTCGATCGTCGCCGGAGCGCCGGGCGTGCGGCCGAGCAGGAACAGGAGCAGCGACTGCGCCCCCGCAACGGCGGATTTGAGGAGCAGCGGCCGGCTGGGGCGCTCCTCGGAGTGCGTGTAGGGAATGTTGAACCCCATACCCCCCGTACCGCTGGTGCCGATCTTCACGTACGCCCTGGTTTCGGCGCGCCGCAACGCCTCTACCAGGATCTGCATGTGGCGGATCAACTGGGGCAGCGTGAGCAGCAGCACGTGGCGCTCGACCGCCGCCCGGTCGACCGTCCCCTCCGCGGCGAGGGCGAGCAGCTGCTGCGCGCTCTCGACCGGGTCCTGATAGGCGAACGCCGTCGCGGTGTTGATCGAGTCCACGACGGCGTCGGGTTTGTATTTGAGGAGCAGCTGGTACAGGAAGCTGCGTTGCAGGACGTCGTCGGTGAGCTCGCTCAGCAGGTCCTGAAGCACCAGGCGGCGCTGGTCGGGGTTCTCCACCACCGCGCCGCGCTCCAACTGTGCGAGGCTCGCGGGCAAGAATACATTGCCCCACTCGACCTCGATCAGGGCGCTGCCGCGGTACGGCTCGAGCGCCCGCGCCGTGGCCCGCACCTCCTCCTCGAATAGCGCGACGAGCACGAGCCGCCGCGGCGCGGCCGCGAGCAGGCGGCGCGCCACGGCATGGCCCACCAGGCCCGAGCCCCCGAGTATCATCGCCGTCCGGTCACGCAGGTCCATGCAGTCGCTCGATGGCGTGGATCTCGTCCGCCGCGAGCCGGCGGTACTTCCCTTCCTTCAGGCGTCCGAGCCGCACCGGCCCGTACGCCACGCGGTGCAGCCACTCGACCTTGAGCCCGAGGGCCTCGGCGAGCCGACGCACGATGCGCTGGCGCCCCTCAGCGAGCGTGAGCTCCAGCTCGACGCTCCGTCCGGCCGGCCGCAAGCGGAACTGCGTCACTCGCACCGCCCGACCGTCGATGGCGATCGGGCTCCCGAGCGCCGCCACGATTTCGGACGACGGACGGCCGTGCGCCCGCAGCCAGTAGGTGCGCGGCACTTGAAAGCGCGGGTGCATGAGGCGGTGCGCCGCCGCCCCGTCCGTCGTGAGCAGCAGCAACCCCGACGTCATCACGTCCAGTCGTCCCACGTACGTAAGACCCGGCACGTCGGGCAGGAGGTCGTACACGGTGCGTCGTCCCTCCGGATCGCGGCGGCTCACGACGTAGCCGACGGGCTTGTTGAGCGCCAGCCACGCGATCGGGCCGGCGCGTACCGCGCGGCCGTCGACCGTGACGCGCTGCCGCCCAGGGTCGACGCTCATGCCGAGCGTCGCGACCTGGCCGTCCACGCGCACGCGGCCCGCGCGAATTAGCTCCTCGGCCTTGCGGCGCGACGTCACGCCCGCGCGCGCCAGGGCGCGCTGCAGGCGCATCGGCGTCATTCCGGTTCGGTGGGCGCGGGGGGTCGAAGCGCCACGGACAACTCTTCCAGCCGAGGCAGCTCGTCCAGATCCCTGAGCCCCAGGATCTCCAGAAACTGCGGGGTAGTGCCGTACAACAGTGGCCGGCCGAGCCCCTCGCCCCGGGTCACGACGTCCACCAGTCCGCGCTCGATCAATTTGTCGATCACGGCGCCCGAATCGACACCCCGGATCTCGTCCACCTCCACGCGTCCCACGGGCTGGCGATAGGCGACGATGGCGAGCGTCTCAAGCGCCGCCGGCGAGAGCCGGCGCGGACGCAACGCGAACTGGGCGCGATCGATGGCCTCCGCGTACTCGCGTCGCGTGAGGAACTGCCATCCCTGCGCGATCTCCACCAGCTCGACCCCGTGGTCCTCCGCGGCGTACGCGTCCCGGATCTCCGCCAGCCCGGCGTGAACGGCCGCTTCGCCCGCCTGCGGCTCGAGCGTGCTCAGCTCCCCCACGGTGAGCGGCCGGGACGACGCGAACAGCGCCGCCTCAAGCAGCTTCGCGAGGGGACTCACGCTGGATCACGATCGGGGTGAACGGGCCCTCCTGCGAGACCCGCAGGGCGCCGCGCTTGGCGAGCTCGAGCAGCGCGATGAACGCGGACAGCACGTCGACGATCGTGGGACGGTCCCCCACGACGTCGAGCCAGCCGCAGCGCTCCCGCGTCGCCAGCACCGCTTCGATCCGCGCGGTCGCGCCTTCCACGTCGAGCGGGCGCGGCACCACCCGGTGCAGCACCGGCTCCGGGATGAGCGCGATCACCCGCTCCGCCGCGGCGAGCAGGTCGTTCAGCTCGATCACCAGCGGGGCCGGTGGCGCCTCGGGCGGCTCCGGCCGGAAGCCGCGCCCGAACTGCTCTGCGCGGCGCGCCGCGGCCTGGCCCAGCCAATCCACCAGCTCACGGATTTGCTGGTATTCGAGCAGCCGGCGCACCAGCTCGGCGCGCGGATCCTCCCACTCGTCTTCCCCCAGCCGGCGCGGCAACAAGAGCTGCGCCTTGATGCGCAGCAGCCGCGCCGCCATCTCGAGGTAGTCGGCCGCCTGGTTCAGCTTCAGCTCGTTGATCACCGCGAGGAACTGATCGGCGATCCGCGCGATCGGGAGGTCCGTGACGTCGAGCTCGTCCTCGCTGATCAGGTGCAGCAGCAGGTCGAGCGGGCCCGAGAACTGCTCGAGCTCGACGACGAACCCGGCCTGGTCCGGAGCCGTAACGCCGGGGTTCGTCACGGCGGGAACGCCCCGTCGGAGACGTGGAAGCGGCCGACCAGGCTCAGCGCGCCCTGCATCAGCTCCTGCGCCGGCCAGAGGTAGATGCCGCGCGCCGCCGGCACCAGCCTGACGAACAGCAGGAACGCGATGATGGGCATGTAGCCCATGCCGTACAGCTGCCGGTACTTGAGCCCCGCTGCGGGAGAGAGCACGTACTTGAACACGTGACTGCCGTCGAGCGGCGGGATCGGCAGCAGGTTGAAGAACGCGAGCAGCAGATTCATCCACATCGCGTAAAACAGCATGCGCTGGAGGATCGCCCACGTGGTGACGAAGGCGGGGAGCCCCTGCCCGAGCAACCCCACCACCGCGAACAGCGCCGACGCCGCGACAAACAGCGCCAGGTTGGTCGCGATCCCCGCCAGCGAGACGATGATGTCCCCCCGGCGGAAATGACGGTACTTACGCGGGGTGACCGGCACCGGCTTGGCGGCCCCGAAGGTGAACGCCCCGTTCGATGCGAACCACAGGACGACCGGAAACAGCACGGTCATAAAGGGGTCAATGTGCTTCAGCGGGTTCAACGTCAGCCGCCCGAGCATGTAGGCAGTATCGTCGCCTTGCCGATACGCCGCCTCCGCGTGAGCGTATTCGTGGGCCACTATGGAGAAGAGCAACACCGGGGCCCACATGAAGAACGACGCGAGGAAGTCGAAGGAGATAGCTCGACTCGAGGTCGATGACCGCCTAAGATAACGACGCAGCGGGTCGGTGGTCAACGGCGTAGCGCCTTGACCGACCAGCACTTACCCTCTATCTTCCGCGCCGAACCAGGAGACCCATCGGTGCCGCGAATCAAGTCCGCCAAGAAGGCGATGCGCCAGGCGCGGGCGCATACCCAACACAACCGCGCCCAACGCTCCGCGCTGCGAACCGCGCTCAAGCGCGTGCGCAGCGCCACCTCCGCCGACCAAGCGACTCAGGCGTATCGTTCGGCCGTGCAGCTGCTCGACCGGGCGGCGCGCAAAAACCTCATTCATCGGAACACCGCCGCGCGACACAAGTCCCGCCTCGCCGCAGCCGTGCGGAAGCTCGCCAAGTAATAGACGGTTTTAGACGGCGGCTAGTTCAGCCCCGCACTGCGCGCAGTACCACTCGGTCGGCATGTTCATCGTCCCGCACTCCTTGCAGCGGAGCGTCTTCGCCGCTTCCTCGTCCGCGTCTGCATCGGAGACGTCGGGCACGATCGGCTCGGGAACGGGATTGGCGACGCGGATCGGCGTGCGCGGCGGATCGCCCGGGATGGTCGGCTGGAATTGCGCGCCGCTGGCGCGCCGGGCCGACGGCGCCGACCGATCGTCGTCGGTCACGGACTTGATGAACGCCAGCTCGTCCTCCGCTGCGATTTTCTCCGGCTTCGCCTGCGGCCGGGGCGGGGACGGCGCGGGGGGGGCGGGGGGGGCGGGGGGGACGGTCCTTGGAGGAGGAGTCGGACGGTGGCTCACCAACGCGTCCAGCTCCTGCAGCTTGTGGATATCCGCCTCGACCGACTGCAGATCCTCGCGCACCGACACGAGCTCGGCGAGCACGTCCTTATGCACCTGTTCCCACTGCGACTCCTCGTACTCTCCGACGGCGTGGCGCAGCTCGGTTTCGGTGAGCTTCTCCGCCGCGCGGGTTTCCTTTTTCTGGAGCTCGCCGCGCAGGTACCGCTTTTCCTCGATCGCCTGGCGGGCGCTTTCGGCGTGGGCCTTGAGCTCCTCGGTGACGGCGGCGAGCCGCGCCTCATAGTCGGAGCGAACGCGCGCCCGCACGTGCCCCGGCGTCGCGTCCGCTGAGTCGTTCAAGCGCGCGATCCAGGCTTCGTACTGGCGCCGCTCTTCCAGCAGGCGCTGGATGATTACGGTGCTCTTGGACGGTCCCTTAGCCATCCCACAAATCTAGCAAATGACCGGCCTTTACCCGTAAGTAACAGTGCGTCATGGCGTTGGCCCATTCGCCTCGTGTACGAGCGCGCCGCCGACGAGGGTCAGCACCGCGCGACCGGTGAGCGTGCGCCCGGCGAACGGGGTGTTGCGGCTCTTGGAATGGAAGTTTACGGCGTCGACCGTCCAACGCGCCGTGATGTCGAGCACGACCACGTCCGCCGGGGCGCCGGGGGTGAGCGAGCCGCCGGGCAGCCCGAATACCGCCGCCGGTGCGGTGCTCATCCGAGCGATCAGCTCGGGGAGCGTGAGCACACCGCCCCCGACGAGCTCCGTGTGGGCCACGGCGAACGCCGTCTCGAGACCCACGACGCCGAAGGGCGCGTCGTCGAAGGCCGCCTCCTTGGCGTCGTACGCGTGCGGCGCGTGATCGGAGGCGATACAGTCGATCACGCCTTGCTGCAGCGCGCTCCGCAGCGCCGCCACGTCCGCCGCTTCGCGCAAGGGGGGATTCATCTTGGCATGCGTGTCGTAGCCCTCGCACGCGTGGTCGGTGAGCGCCAGGTGGTGGGGCGTCACCTCGGCGGTCACGCGCAGCCCCTGTTCTTTGGCGCGGCGGATCAGGTCGACCGAGCCGCGCGTCGACATGTGGCACAGATGCAGTTGACCGCCGGTGAGCCCCGCGAGCAGGATGTCGCGCGCCACCATGATCTCCTCCGCCGCGGCCGGGATGCCCTTCAGTCCGAGACGGGTGGAGACGAGGCCCTCGTGCATCACGCCACCCGTCGCGAGGGTGGGCTCTTCGCAGTGGTCCGCGACGGGAACTCCGAAGGTGCGCGCGTACTCGAGCGCCGTGCGCATCATGTGACTCGACACGACGGGCCTCCCATCGTCCGACACGGCGACCACGCCCGCGGCGACCATCTCGCCGAACTCGGATAGGTGCTCACCCCGTTGTCCCACCGAAATCGCCCCGATCGGATACACCCGCGCCAGCCCGGCGCGGGCCGCCTGGCGCACGATGAACCCGACCGCCGCCTGGTTGTCGGTGACGGGATCGGTGTTCGGCATGGCGCACACGGCGGTGAACCCGCCCGCCACCGCAGCTCGGGTGCCGCTGGCGATGGTCTCGACGTCTTCGCTTCCCGGCTCCCGCAGGTGCACGTGCAGGTCCACGAGGCCGGGGGCGACGATCTTGCCGCGCACGTCCCGCACGTCGACGCCGTCGGGGGCCCCGAGCCCGGCACCGAGGGCGGCGATCCTGCCGTCCTGGACGAGCACGTCGGCCGTCCGGTCGAAGTCCCGGCTGGGGTCGATCACCCGGCCGCCCTGGAGAAGGAGCGGCCGCATCACTCGGGCGCCGCCGCGCGGTTGGCCGCAACGGCGAGCTCGGGTCGGCCGCCGGCCAGCAGGTACAACACCGCCATCCGCACCGCCACGCCGTTCGTCACCTGAGCGAGGATGACGCTGTGCGATCCGTCGGCCACGCGAGAGTCGATCTCGACGCCGCGGTTCATGGGACCGGGGTGCATGATCGTGATGTCGCGGGACGCCCGGTCGAGTCGCTCGACCGTGACGCCGAAGACGCGGTAGTACTCGCGCACGCTCGGAATGAATCCCCTCTCCATGCGTTCGAGCTGCAGCCGCAACACGTTCAGCACGTCGGCCCACTCGATCGCTTCCTCGATGCGTCGGAAGCGACACACGCCGAGCTCTTCGATGCCGCGAGGCATCAGGGTGTCGGGCCCGCACACGCCCACTTCGGCACCGAGCTTCAGCAGCCCCCAGATGTTGGACCGGGCCACGCGGGAGTGCAGGATGTCGCCCACGAGACAGACCTTGAGCCCAGCGATCTTCCCGTGCCGGTCGCGGATCGTGAGCAGATCGAGCAGCGCCTGAGTGGGGTGCTCGTGCTGCCCGTCGCCCGCGTTCACCACGTTCGAGCGGATGCGGTCGCCGAGGAACTGCGCGGCACCGGACGACGGATGACGGATCACCACCATGTCGATCCGCATCGCCTCGAGGTTCTTCGCGGTGTCGACGAGCGTCTCCCCCTTCTGCACCGAGCTGCCGGACGCGGCCACGTTCACCGTGTCGGCCGAGAGCCGCTTTTCGGCGAACTCGAAGGAGATGCGGGTCCGGGTGGAGGCTTCGAAGAACAGGTTGACGATCGTCTTGCCGCGCAGGGCGGGCACCTTCTTGATGGGTCGCTCGGACACTTCCTTGAACGGCTCGGCGGTGTCGAGGACGAGGCGGATCTGGTCGGGAGAAAGGTGCTCCAGCCCGATCAGGTCCTTGCCGAGCACGGCGGTCATGACGCGGCCCCGTCGCCCGTCGGTACGACGTCCACTTCGTCGCGGCCGTCGAGCTCCGCCACGAGCACGTCCACCCGCTCGCCGCGGTTCACCTTCACCTGTTTCCCAACGATGTCGGGCTGGATCGGCAGCTCCCGGCCACCGCGATCGACCAGGACACACAACGAGATGCGTTTGGGGCGCCCGAAGTCCGCCAGCTCGTCGAGCGCGGCCCGCACGGTGCGGCCCGTATACAGCACGTCGTCCACGATCACGACGTGCTTGCCGGTGAGATCGCCCGGGATGCGGGTTTCCCCGATCACGGGCTTCGGGCCCACTGTCTGGAGGTCGTCGCGATACAGGGTGATGTCGAGGGCGCCGCGGGGGACGGCCGCGCCTTCGTCGGTCTCGATCTGCTTGGCGATCCGCTCGGCCAGCTCGACGCCGCGCCGCTGGATGCCGATCAGGACCAGATCCTCGGTCCCGTGGGCCAGCTCGAGCACTTCGACCGCCATACGCTGAAGCGCCCGCGACAAAGCGCGGGCGTCCAGGATGGTGGTCCGTTCGGGCCGGCTCATCTCAGGCGTCAAGTTAACTCCGGGAACACCGGGGTCAACGGCGGACCGCCCGCGAGCACCGCCTGGACGTTCGCCAGCGCGACCGTCGCCATGCGACGCCGCGTCTCGGGTGTGGCGCTGCCCAGGTGCGGCAGCAGCACGGTGCGCGGCGCGGCCAGGAGGCGCGGGTGGATCTGCGGCTCCTCCAGGTAGACGTCGAGTCCCGCGGCGCCCAATCGACCCTCCTCCAGCGCGATGGCGAGCGCCTCCTCGCGAATCAGCTCGCCGCGTGCCGTGTTGATGACGATGGCGCCCGGCTTCATCTGCCGCAGCGCGGCGGCGTCGATGATCCCCTCGGTCTCGGGCACGGCCGGGGCGTGGAGCGACAGCACATCGCTGTCGCGCACGAGCCGCGAGAATTCCACCCGGACGGCGCCCGTCTCCCGCTCGAACTCGGGTCGCGGGTGGCGCGCCGTATACAGCACGCGCATCCCGAATGGAACGGCTCGGCGCCCGACCGCCTGGCCGACCCGGCCCGCGCCGAACAGGCCCAGCGTCCGGCCGCGCAGCTCGAGCCCAAGCAGCAGCGCCGGGTGCCAGCCCGTCCACTGGCCGCTCTTCACCAGCTCGGTCCCCGCCACGACGCGCCGCGCGCAGGCGAGGATGAGCGCCCACGCGAGATCCGCGGTCGCGTCGCTAACGACGTCGGGAGTGTGGGTCACCGCGATGCCTCGCAGCTCGGCCGCAACGAGGTCCACGTTGTCGTGCCCCGCGGCGCAGTTGGCGACGATCTTGAGCTTGGAGAGGTGCTTGAATTCAGTGCCGCCGACCCAGCGGGAGACCAATGGCACGATCGCGACGTAGTCGCCCCGCGGCGTCGGCTCGTCGGCGGCGATCCACGTGACGTCGAGTCCGGCCAGCTGGCCGGGCTCGAGCAGCGGTTCGAGCTCGGCCGCCACAAGGACGCGGTGGCCCACTACCTCCTCAGCTGCGCCCGTCGGATCGAATCGTCCAGGGCCAGCGCCCGCTCCGGGCTCCACTTGTAGTACAGCTGCAGACAGGCGCCCGGTTGCATGCCCTTGCGCCCCGTGCAGCTGCGCACCTCCTGGCGGTGCTTGGCCGCGTTGGCACGCCACAGCGAATCCTCGGTGGCCTTGGCGCGCGGCTCGGCCCAGCCGAAGCCGAGCAGGCAGCGGGCCACGTCACCCGAGGGATCGGCCGCGCACTGCTTGATCTCTTTCTCGTGGCGCGCCGCGTCCGCCCGCCAGCCGGAATCGGCGGTGAACTGGGTGGTGCTGTCCTGCTCGTGCTGGAAGTGCCGCGCCGCCGTGAGCGCCTGGTCTTTCTTCCAGCGGTACTGCAGCACGAGGCAGTTGGCCGCGCCCGCCGCGTCCATGGTGATGGCACTACAACTGCGGACCTCCGCCAGCTTCTTGGCTTCCGACTTGCCGCAGCTCGTCGCCGCGAGAACGCAAAGCGCGGTCAGGCCCGGCTTCGTCCAGCGCATGGGTCCCCCCTTACGGCTAGACGGGTAGACGGTGAGACGGGTAGACGGGTAGCGATGTGTCCTACTTTCCCCTACCCGTCTACCCGTCTACCCGTCTCTCCGTCTAGTAGTTACGGACAGGGTGGGATTCGAACCCACGGTACCCTTGCGGGCACACCGGTTTTCGAGACCGGCCGTTTCAACCGCTCACGCACCTGTCCAACACCTAGACGGGTAGACGGTGAGACGGGTAGACGGGTAGCGATGTGTCCTACCTTCCCCTACCCGTCTACCCGTCTCGCCGCCTACCCGTCTAGTAGTCACGGATAGGGTGGGATTCGAACCCACGAAACGGTTACCCGTTTACACGCTCTCCAGGCGTGTGCCTTCAGCCACTCGGCCACCTATCCAAACTGCTAGACGCACAGACGCACGGACGCGTAGTAAATACACAGGCCGTCACGGTTTCGCCACAGGCGGCCAGGGCGATGAACCCTGACCGCGGTCCTGTGCGTATCATGTCGGGGACCTTGCGACCTTCGACCCGAGGAGGCACCAGTGAACAACCTTCCGAGCAAGCGCGATCCCGCGCCACCCGAGACCGAACCGCCCCCCACCTGGCGCGAGCTGACCGAACGGGTGCGCGACCTAATGAAGGAATTCATTCAGGAGGGCAAGGAACTCGAGCGCGACCTCGAGCCCCGGCTGCTTCCGGCGTTGAAGCGGATGAAGCTCCAGATCGAGAAGCTGATCGCCAAGCTGGAAGAGCGAGCGGGGAAGAAACCGGTCTAGAGCGGCGCGAAGCGGGCGGTGAAGTGCCGCAGCCACGGCGCCTGCTCGACGATCCGGTACCCCCGCAGCGCGTCCTTGCGCTGCGCCACCGCGGCGATCACCTCGCCCACGTAATCGATATGGCTCTGGGTGTAGGTGCGCCGCGGCACGGCGAGGCGCACCAGCTCCATCGCCGCCGGTGTCTCACTGCCGTCGGCGTGCCGCTTCGCGAACATCACCGAGCCGATCTCCACGCCGCGTACCCCACCCGCACGGTACAGCTCAACCGCGAGCGCCTGGGCGGGATACTGCCCAGCCGGGATGTGCGGCAGCAGCGCCCGCGCATCGAGGTAGACCGCGTGCCCGCCGGGCGGCTGCACGACGGGCACGCCCCCCTGCTCCGCCCGCTCGGCCAAGTAGGCCGTCGAGCGCAGCCGGTACTTCAGGTAGTCCTCGTCGAGCGCCTCATCGAGACCGGTCGCGACCGCTTCCAGATCGTATCCCGCCAGTCCCCCGTAGGTCGGGAAACCCTCGGTGAGGATCAGGAGATTGCGACACTCGCGCGCCACGGCGGGGTCGTTCATCGCGAGGAACCCCCCGATGTTGGCGAGGCCGTCCTTTTTCGCCGACATGGTGCAGCCGTCGGCCAGCGCGAACATCTCCCGAGCGATCTCGCGAGCCGTTTTGCCGGCGTATCCCTCCTCGCGCAGCTTGATGAAGTAGGCGTTCTCAGCGAAGCGGCAGGCGTCGAGGTACAGGGGCAGCCGGTGCTTGTCGCACACGGCGCGCACGGCCTTCAGATTCGCGAGACTGACCGGCTGGCCGCCACCCGAGTTGTTCGTCACCGTCACCATGACGAGCGGGATCCGGTCGCGCCCCACCTCCTGGATCGTCGCCTCGAGCGCGGTGACGTCCATGTTTCCCTTGAACGGATGCCGTGCCGCGGGGATCCGACCTTCGGGAATCACCAGGTCGCGCGCCTCGGCGCTGCAGAACTCGATGTTGGCGCGTGTCGTATCGAAGTGCGTGTTGTTGGGGACGACCTGCCCCGCCTTGACGACGACGGAGAAGAGGATCCGCTCCGCCGCCCGCCCCTGATGCGTCGGGATCACTTCTTTCAGCCGTGTGATGTCTCGCACCACATCCTGAAACCGATAGAACGAGCGACTGCCCGCATATGACTCGTCCGCATCCATCATCGCCGCCCACTGGCGCGACGACATGGCGCCGGTGCCCGAGTCCGTCAGCAGATCGATCAGCACGTCATCGCCGTGCAGCCCGAACAGATTGTAACCGGCGCGCTCGAGCGCGGCCTCGCGCTGCGCGGACGTGATGCTCCTGATGGCTTGAGTGCTGTGGATTCGAAACGGCTCAATGATCGTGCGGAAGGACATGAGCGTCTCCCTTGACGTCTCGTTCCCCTACATAGTGGACCCTGCACATCAGCGACGCCGAGAGTTCGGCCGCGTCACTCACCCGGAACTGATACGTGCCCGTGTCCGTGAAGACCGGGACCTCGGGGTACCCCGCCGGCGCGGCCTGCATCACGCGGCCGGTCGCGGTGGCGCTGGGCAGCGTAAACCGCTGGCGATACTCGAAGTGCGCGCTCGGCGGTGCCGTCTGCGGCGCGAAGTCGACGATGTACAGAAACCCGTGTGCTGGCGTGAAGACGCCGAGCTCGCCGCCGTGGGAACTGCTCATGCGCAGCATCACTGTGTCGCCGCGTGCGACGGTTTCAGGCAGGCAGCGCAGCGGCGCCGCCGCCGGCGTGCCGGGGAAGACCCACCCGCCGGGATACAGCAGTCCCAGCACCAGAAACATCCCGGCACCGACCGGCGGGAGGACGAGCAGGATCCGATAGAGCGGGCGCCAGAGCCCTCCGAGCCACTCCAGCAGCTCGGCCCCCACGCCGTCCGCCGCCGAGTCCGACCCGGATGCGGCGACGCGGAGCGCCCCCCGCCCTTCCCACCCGATGACGTACAGCACGAACGGGACTGCCAGCCAGCCGAGCGAGCTGCGGAGATCGGCGTCGACGTACGCGATCGTACAGGCGAGGCACGCCACGTCGGAGACCGCCTGGCCTACGAGCGGCCACGCGCGCCGGCCACCCAGCACGGCGGCGAGGCCGATCGCGACCGCGAGGATGGTGCGCAGCACCGCGTAGACGATCGTGCCCGACGCGAACGCCATCACCGCCTCGCGCGAAAGAACCCCTGGAGCACCTCGCCGCACTCGTCCGCGAGCACGCCCCCGATCACCTCGACTCGGTGATTGAGGCGGGGGTGGCGCACCACATCCCCCACACTGCCGCACATCCCGGCCTTGTCGTCGTACGCGCCGAACACCAAGCGTCCCAGCTTGGCGAGCACGATCGCCCCGGCGCACTGGGCGCACGGCTCGAGGGTCACGTAGAGGGCGCAGTCGGTGAGGCGATCGGTCCGGAGATGCTGCAAGGCTCGTTGTACGGCGAGGAGCTCCGCATGAGCCGTCGGGTCGCGCCGGGCCACGGTCTCGTTGTGGGCCCGTGCAACGACGGCGCCGTCGTGCATCACGACGGCGCCGATCGGCACTTCATCGCGGGAAGCGGCGCGCCGCGCTTCCTCCAGCGCGACGCGCATCGCCGCCTGATCGGCGTCAGGCACGCGCCGCTTCGGGCGCCGGCGCGGGCACGCGCTGGAAGGTGAGCGAATTGCCGTCTTTCGCCCGGTCCACGCGGATCCGGTCGCCCTCGACGAACTTCCCCTCGAGCACGGCGAGCGCGAGCGGGTTCTGCAGCAGCCGCTGGATCGACCGTTTGAGCGGCCGGGCGCCGTACACCGGATCGTAGCCTTCCGCCACAACCAGCTGCTTCGCCGCCGGGGTTACCTCGAGGCGCAGCTTGCGCTCCGCGACGAGCCGCTCCACCCGCTCGATCTGGAGATCGACGATGCGAGCGATGTCCTCGCTCGAGAGCGGCCGGAAGATGATCACGTCGTCCACCCGGTTCAGGAACTCGGGCTTGAACGTCTGGCGCAGCAGCTCCAGGACCTTGGTCTCGACCTGCTCCCAGTTCTGCGTGCCCATCTCGAGGATGTACTGGGACCCGATGTTCGACGTCATGATGAGCACGCTGTTCCGGAAATCCACGGTGCGACCCTGGGAGTCGGTGAGCCGGCCGTCGTCCAGGATCTGGAGCAGCACGTTGAAGACGTCCGGGTGCGCCTTCTCGATTTCGTCGAACAGCACGACGGAATAGGGGCGGCGGCGCACCGCCTCGGTGAGTTGCCCGCCCTCCTCGTACCCGACGTAGCCGGGCGGGGCGCCGATCATCCGCGCCACAGCGTGCTTCTCCATGTACTCGGACATGTCGAGCCGCACCAAGGCCTTCTCGTCGTCGAACAGGAATTCGGCGAGGGCGCGCGCGGTTTCGGTCTTGCCGACCCCGGTCGGACCGAGGAAGATGAACGACCCGGTCGGTCGGTTCGGGTCCTGCAGTCCGGCGCGCGCCCGCCGCACGGCGTTCGAGACCGCCGCCAGGGCCTCGGGCTGGCCGACGACCCGCTGCGCCAGCTCGGCCTCGAGCCGGGTGAGCCGCTCCCGCTCCGACTCGAGCATCTTCGAGACCGGAATGCCGGTCCATTTGGCGACGATCTCGGCGATGTCCTCGGCGTCGACCTCTTCCTTGAGGTACTTCCCCTTCTTCTGTATGTCGGCAAGGCGCTTCTCGAGCGCCGCAATCTCCTTCTCGAGCGCTGGAATGCGGCCGTAGCTGATCTCCGCCGCCTTCTGGAGGTCGCCGCGCCGTGTCGCGTGGTCCGCCTCGGTCCGCAGCTGCTCGAGCTCAGCCTTCTTGCCCTGCAGCTTCGTGATCGCGTCCTTCTCGGCCTGCCACTGGGCCTTCATCGCGTTGGAGCGGTCGCGCAGCTCCTTCAGCTCCTGCTCCACGCGCTCGCGCCGCTCCTTCGAGGCCTTGTCCTTTTCTTTCGCCAAGGCCGCGAGCTCGATCTGGTATTGCACGATCTTCCGCTCGACCTCGTCGATCTCCTGAGGGAGCGAGTCGATCTCGATCCGCAGCCGGCTCGCCGCTTCGTCCACCAGGTCGATCGCCTTGTCGGGGAGGAAACGGTCGCCGATGTAGCGATGTGACAGCGTCGCGGCCGCGACCAGCGCGTTGTCCGTTATGCGGACGCCGTGATGCACCTCGTACCGCTCCTTCAACCCGCGCAGAATGGCGATCGTGTCCTCAAGCGACGGCTCGCCCACGAACACCGGCTGAAAGCGCCGCTCGAGCGCCGCATCCTTCTCGATATGCTTGCGGTACTCGTCGAGCGTGGTGGCGCCCACCACGTGCAGCTCGCCGCGGGCCAACGCCGGCTTCAGCATGTTGGAAGCATCCACGGCGCCTTCCGCCGCGCCCGCCCCCACCAGCGTGTGGAGCTCGTCGATGAAGACGATGTACCGGCCCTCGGCGCTCGTGATCTCCTTCAGGACGGCCTTGAGGCGCTCCTCGAACTCGCCGCGGTACTTCGTGCCCGCCACGAGCGACCCGAGATCGAGCGCCACGAGGTGCTTGTTCTTGAGCGAATCCGGCACGTCCCCGTTCACGATCCGCTGCGCCAGCCCCTCGACGATCGCGGTCTTGCCGACGCCGGGCTCTCCAATCAGCACGGGATTGTTCTTGGTCCGGCGCGACAGCACCTGCATCACGCGCCGGATCTCCTCGTCCCGCCCGATCACCGGGTCGAGCTTGCCCTTGCGCGCCTGCTCCGTGAGGTCGCGCGTGAACCGCTCGAGCGCCTGGTACTTCTGCTCGGGCTCCTGATCGGTGACCCGCTGGGGACCGCGCACGCCTTCCAGCGCCGCCATCACGTCACTGCGATCGAGGCCGGCGGCGGAGAGCAGCTGCTTCGCGGTCGTGCCTTTCTCCTCGAGCAACGCGAGCAGCAGGTGCTCGGTGGAGACGTACGCGTCCCCGAGCGCCTTCGCCTCGTCGTCGGCGCGGTCGAGCACCCGGCTGATTTCGCGCGCCAGCGTAGGCTCCGCCTGAGTCCCCGACTGCTTCGGGAACCGGTCGAGCTCACGTTCCGTCTCGGCCTGGAGCCGGGCGACGTTGAGCCCCGCCTTTTGGAGCAGCGGCACGACGATGCCGTCGTCCTGAGACAGCAGGGCATGGAACAGATGGGCGTCGTTGACCACCGGGTTGCCACGCTCGCGCGCCAGCGCGCTCGCCTGCTGCAGAGCCTCAGCGGCCTTTACCGTCAATCGTTCTGGTCTGATCATAGCGCCGGCCTTCCGGGCAACCTTTGTGCCCGCTGAAAGATGCCGAATCGGCAGAGTACAAGTCAAAACCGTCCGGTCCCGTGTGCCACCGCGATCGATTGACGCTGGGGCCCCGGCTGTGTGATGTTCCGGCCGACCGCCCCATTCGAGGAGTCCTGTTGTGCTGGCACGCTCGCTGGTGTTGCTGTTTACCCTGACGGCTCCCACCCTGGCCCAGGCCCCCCGGATCACCCGCGCCGGGGATCCCACCGTCAGGAACGACACGATCTACCGCCTGGCGGTGAACCCCGCCGATCACGCCGACGATGACTACGTGTACCTCCTGGATGACGGGGTCGTGCGTCTCGAGGCCGACGGCCGCGGCAGCCGGACGTACCGGCAGGTGGTGCAGATCTTCACTCGTGAGGCCGCGGAGACCTGGGGCGAGCAGTCGTTTTCCTATGTGAGCGGGCGGGAGCGGCTCACCCTGAACTGGGTTCGGGTGGTAAAGCCGACCGGCGAAGTCATCAGCGCGCAGCCGACGCACGAGCAGGAGTCGATTGCGCCCGTGGCGCAAGAAGCGCCCGTTTTTTCCGACGTGAAGCTGCGGCGCGTCTCGAGTGGCGGCATCGTACCGGGCACGCTGCTCGATTACAGCTACACAGTGGAGACCCTCAAGCCCGTGATGCCCGGTGACTTCCAGCGCGGGTGGCGGGTGACCACGGGGCGGCTTACCCGCCGCTCCCGGTACGTGCTGGACGTGCCCGCGAACCTCGCCGTCCCCATCAAGGAGGTCAATCTGACCTTCCCGCGGAAGGTCGTGGAAGCGAGCGGACGGCGCGTGTACACCTGGGCGACCGCCGACGTGCCCAAGCTCGAGCGAGAGCCGTTCGCCGCGGATTCGAACGGCATCGACCAGTACATCGATGTCGCGGCGCCAGTGCGGTGGACCGACGTGGCGCGCTGGTACGGCGCGCTGTCGCGCGACCGCTACGAGGTGACTCCGGCGCTCGACTCGGCGCTCGCGACGGTGGTCACGACCGCCCGCACCCTGGACGATTCGCTGCGGGCGCTACACCGCTGGGTGGCGCAGGACTTTCGCTACGTCTCACTGTCGCTCGGGATCGGGGGCTTCCAACCGCGCCTGCCCGGCGCGGTGCTCGCGACCCGCTATGGCGACTGCAAAGACAAGGCGACTCTGTTCATCGCCCTGGCCCGGCGTCTGGGGCTGCGCGCGTATCCGGTGCTGCTCTCGAGCACGGGCGGGATCGCGCGTGACCGGCCATCGGCTCTGGCGTTCGACCACATGATCGCGGCGGTGGAGCGCTCCGGCAGCTACCTGTATCTCGACCTGACGTCGGAGCTCACCCCGTTCGGCTCGCTCCCGCCGTCCGAGCAAGGTGAATTCGGCCTGATGGTCCACACCGACGGGAGCGGGGAGGAAGTCACCTTTCCGTCGGACTCGACGGCCGCGAACCGCGACGCGGCTCAACTGACGGGCGAGCTGTCGCCGCAAGGCGTGTTTCACGGCCGCTACGTCCATGTCGCCACGGGTGACCAGCAGTACGGCCTGCGCCGGACGTTCGCGACGCAATTCGGCGCCACGGAGCGGGAGCGCATCACGCGCGCCGCGGTGAACATGCTGTTCCCCGGCGCGACGGGCGACAGCCTCGAGCTGTTCGACGGACGCGACCTCCGCGCCGAGCCTCGGATCTCCGTCGTGGTCCGGGGCGCGCAGGCGACCTCGACGTCCGGCAGCAACGACATTCTGACGCTGCCGATCCACAACTACGGCGAGCTGAAGGGCCTCGTGGCCGAGCTCGAGGCCCGCGGGCCCCGACGCTTCCCCATCGACGTCGCAGCGGTCGCCGGGCCGCACGAAGAGGCTGCTGAGCTGACGCTCACGCTGCCGGAGGGCTGGCGGGCGCAGCTACCGCCCAACATCACAGCGCAGAGCGCCTTCGGGAGTTATCGCGCGGAGTACGGCCAGGCGGGCCGCCTGCTGCATGTCGCCCGAAAGCTCATCGGCCGCAAGGGGATCGAGCCCCCCGGCCGAATTGGTGAATTGATTCAGTGGTTGAAGGACATGGGACGGGACGACGTGCGCTACATCGTGCTGGAGCATCCGCGATGAGTCACTTCATGATGATCATTTTCCTGGTGAAGCGCTGTCCGTCGACCACCAACTGGTAGAGGTACACCCCCGAGGCCGCCTGCTGGCCGGTGTTGCGGACGTTGCCGTCCCAGTAGGCGCTGAAGGCGCAGCCCTCGGCGCTCGAGCAGCTCAACTCCAGATCGTCGAGCGCCTCACCGGTGCCCTGCAGAATCGGCACCGCAACGAGCTGTGCCAAGACGTTGTAGATCTTGAGCGAGACCTTCGGGCGATGACCGTTGGCAAACACATCCCCGCCGAGCGAGAACGGGATCGTCGTCGCCGGATTGAACGGGTTCGGGTAATTCTGTTTGAGCTCAACCGTGGGTCGGGGGGTCTGCCCCCATGCCCGCCCCGCTCCCCCCCCCACCCCCGCCGCCCAAAGCCCGAGCCCCAGCACCGCCCAGGCGTACCGCGTCATCCACCGCTCCTCTGCAAACGAGAAAAGAACCTTGGGACCGCACTCCTTGTTGCGAGTGAACCGTTCTAAGACGCTTGCCGGAAAACTACGGGCCGCCTTTCCCCGCTGTCAACCGTGCCAGGACCCGCGCGTCTCCGGCGCGGCGCGTGATGCCGCGACGGTCGGCCCACTCGAGCAACGGGATCAAGTACTTACGGGTGAGCCCGAACCGCTCCCGCAACTGAGCCGGAGTCGCCTGGCCAAGCTCGGAGAGCGCCGCGTCGAGGCCGGCGCGGAAGGTCTCCAACGCCTGCGGCGCCGCGTAGCGTTCCTGGTCGATCTGTTCCGCCGCACCCTCGCGTGCCAGGTGCGCGAGCACGGCCCGGATCGGCGCGCCGGGGAACTCGCGCTCCAGCTCTCCCAGCGTCGGCACCTCCCAGCGGGCGTCCGCCAGCCGGCGGGCCAGGCTCTCTCTCAAGTCGCTCGTGCGTGCGTCGAACGCGGGCTGCCATCCCGCGAGCCGCGCCACGCTCCCCGTCACCTCCAGCTGCCGCGCCCGCATGCCGGCCTCGAGCACCGCATCGAGCACGGCTGCCGGCGGCGCCGGGGCTCCCACCGCCGCTCGGAGAGCCTGCAGCGACATCCCGGGATCGATCGGATGCTCCTTGTGATAGCGCCGCAGCACGTCCACGAGGCGCGTCACCTCGGCCGCCACGACATGCCGCGCCACGACGGTGGAGCCCACGCTGAGGAGATCCTTACCCGCCTCCGCGATGAGGCTGGGTACCTGGCCGGGGAGCACGCCGAGTCGCGTGGGAAGGCTGTCCGCGGGGAGCCCGGCGAGCCCGGCCTCTTGCGCCAGCACCTGTAACCGCTCGAGCGCCGGCTGCTCCGCCGCGAGGCGCCGCTGGCGCAGACGCGGACGCAGCGCCGGGAAGGGGTCGACCACGACTCCGCCGCCGATCGTCGTCACGGGCGAAAACGACCGCAACACGAACCGGTCGCCGCCCCTGGCCACGAGCGGCGTCTCGAGCACGAAGCGGGCGAGGCCGCGCTCCCCCGGCCCGATCGAGCGCACCTGAACGACGCGCGCCAGCACTTCGGCCGTGCCGAGGTGCACGCGGAGCCTGGTACGGGAGCCGATCGGCTTGCGGGCGGTGGAGAGCAGCTCGACCGCGGCGTCGAGCAGCGTCGTTGCCCGCCAGCCCGCTCCGGTCACCGCCACATCGCCGCGCGCCAGCTCGCTCTTGTCGACCCCGACGAGCGCCAGCGCCGTGCGGCGGCCCGGGACGGCCCGGTCGGCCGCCTGGCCGTGCACCTCGATCGAGCGCACCCGCACCTCGCGCTCGAGTGGCAGCAGGCGCACGGCCTCACCCACCGCTACGGTGCCCGTCCAGGTCGAGCCCGTGATGACCGTGCCCGCCCCGGCCACCGCGAAGACCCGGTCGATCGGCAGTCGGAACAGGTCTTCCACCGGCCGCTCGACCAGCTCGTCCGCCACGTGTTGCAGCGCCAACCGCAGCTCGTCCAGCCCTGCGCCGGTCAGCACCGAGGTCGCGATCGATGGCTCCCAGCGGATCCGACTCCGCTTCAGGCGCTCGCTCACCTCGGCTCGCACCAGGTCGAGCCACTCCGGCTCCACCAGGTCCCGTTTGGTGATGACGGGAATGCCGCGGCGCACGCCGAGCAGCTCGACGATAGCGAGGTGCTCCTCGGTCTGCGGCATGAGCCCCTCTTCGGCCGCCACCACGAGCAGGGCGACGTCGATGCCCGTCGCGCCTGCGAGCATGTTGCGGACGAACCCCTCGTGTCCCGGGACGTCCACGACGCTGGCCTGGACGTGGTCACCCAGCGGCAGTGGCGCAAAGCCCAGATCGATCGTGATTCCCCGGCGCTTCTCCTCCTCCCACCGGTCGGTATCGACACCGGTGAGGGCCTTCACGAGCGCCGTCTTGCCGTGGTCGATGTGACCGGCGGTGCCGATTACGAAGCGGCGGACGGGACTGGAGTGGAGGGCGGGGGGGAGACCCACGCGCGACGCTCCCAGAAGTCGAGGGCGGAGAGAGGGCCGGCCTCGCCGAAGTGGTGCCGGACGAAGCGGGCGACGAGACGGCGATGGGCGGCGGCGTGTGGCGCGTCGAGCCGGGGCAGGCCCGCTGCGGCATCGTTCAGAGCGAGGAGGTCCCGATACGCCTGCCGCGGCAGCCGTGCAAGCGGCGGCGCCGGCGCGCAGCTGGGGCACGCGACCCCGCCCTCGGCGACACTGAAGGACACGGGGTCGGTACCGTCGGGGTCGATGGCCGTGCCGTCCCGGACGCAAGTCCCGAGCGACGGCTCGAACCCCAGCACGCCCAGGAGCAGCCAGATCCCCCGCACCCCGGCAGCATCGATCGCGTCCGGCGACGCGCCGGCGAGCGCGTCGAGCGCGGCGGTGAAGGCGTCGTAGGCAGCGGGGAGCGGCGCGGGTGGGGCCATCTTGAGCATGATCTCGGCGAGCACCGTCGCCCCCGCGAACCGTCCGACGTCGGCCGCCAGGTCGCGTCGCAAGTTGGCGAGGTCGAAGGCACCGAGCGTGTGCAGCTCGCGCGCCTCCCGGAAGTACAGCTGCGCGGACCCCTCGCTCAACAGCTCGAGCCCGGCGCCGAACCGGCTCTTCGGCCGCAGCGCGCCCTTGGCGATCGCGCTTTGCACGCCCAGCTCACGGGTCGCGAGCCGCACCACCTTGGAGGTTTCGCTGTAGCGGTAGGTCTGCAGGACGACGGCCGAGGTGGTGACGAGCGCCATGGAGTCAAAGGTAACGGCCGCGTCGCCCTTATGGCACGACCGCCAACACAGTCGCCGCCGGGCAGACGCCGACGGTCACGGCCCGCAGCTCGTCGTAGTCGGGGGGCGACGATAAGACGTGCACGACCCCGGGGCCCGTACATCCCCCCGCATCGAGCGCGTACACCCGACCCCCCTGGTCGATCGCCAATCCGGTCACGCCGTGCCCGCCGGGCTTCACGCCCTGCCCCGGCCCCCGGGTCACCGTTCGCGTCAGGGTGTTCACCTCCAGGATTCCCTCGCTCGCGGAGGCGATCAGCAGGCGGCCCGACGGGTGAAAGGCTGCAGCGCCGGGCGAATCGCCCAGCCCGTTGATGACCACCAGCTCCGTGCGCGTCACCGGGTCCACCACCGAGAGCCTGCCGTCCGCCCGGCCGGTGTGACCGGCGTCCACAACGTACACCAAGCTGTCGTCCCCGATGGCGAGAAAGCGGGCGTTGGTGCCGGACAGCGGGATCGAGTCGGCGGTCGACGCCCCGCAGCACGGGAACGAGCTGAGCCAGCTCGGTCCCGCCGGCACGCCGCTCACCAGATTCCCGTTGGCGACGAACACCCGCCCCCGCACCAGCGCCAGGGCCTGCGGGTACGCGCCCACCGGAAACGCGGTTGTGCCACCCGAGAATAGATTGAGCCGCGTGACACTGTTCAGCTTCGGATTTCCCACCCAGGCGATCGAGTCGTCCTGAATCACCGCGCCGGTGGCGCCCGATCCCCGGGCGAGCGAAAAGACTACCACGGGACGAACGCACGTCCCGCTGCACACGCCCGCGTTGTGGATCAGTGCGACCGAGTCCGCAGGACCGAGCGGCACGACGACGGTGCCGCCGCGCCCCGCGGCGGTCGTGGCCGCTCCACCCGGCGTCTGCAGGTCCACCGTCCGAACCGTGAAATCGGTCGCCGACACGAACGACACCGTGTTGTCGGCCGCGTTGACGACGCCGATCACCTGGCCCGCCGAGCTCGTCTGCTCGAGCGCGTCGCTGCAGGCCGCGGTGAGTGCCAGTCCCAACAAGCAGACTCGTCTCATGTCGTGGGGATCTCCTCGAGATCACAATACACAAACCGACCCTCCCGCACCACGATCTCGCCGCGCCGATGAAGTATGGGGGCACGCAAGATCGGCCCCGCGTACATGAACGTGTGAAACTCGCCGTTCTCGCCGCATGGGTCGATCCCCGACGGGAGATCGCCGAGCAACGCGGTGTCGAATTCCCGTCCCGCGAACGACCGCGAGAGGGCGTGCGAGTCCACGCACACGAGCACCGCCTTGTACCCTTGCCGCACGAAGTCCGCCGCGAGCGCGCGAGTGTCCCGGAGCCACAGCGGAAACAGTCCACGCATCCCGATGCGCGCGAGCATCCGCTCCCGGTAGGCTCGGACGTCCGCGAGAAACAGGTCCCCAAACACCACGGCATCGAGACCTGGGAACCGTGCCCGGGCCGCCGTGAGCGCCGCCTCCATGTGCCGCTCATACTCCTCGTTCGCCGCGTGGGGCGAGATCACGACCTCCTCGAGCGGCAAGTTGAGGGCCCGCGCTTGCCGATGCAACAAGCCGCGGCGCACGCCGTGCATGCTGATGCGCTCGTATCCGGCCGTGACCGTGGTCACGAGCGCGACCACGCGGTAGCGCGCATCCCGCAGCACCTCCTGCAGGGCCAGGGCGCTGTCCTTCCCGCCGCTCCACGCCACGAGCACCGGCTCGGCCGACGGGCTCACCATCCCCAGTCCAGGCGCCCCCCCAAGAGCAGCGTGCGACCGCGGGCGGGGAAGTTCTTCACGTCCTCGTAGCGGGCGCCCAGCAGGTTTTCGATGCGGGCGGTGAGCCCCACAGCGGGGAGCGTGCCGTGAATTCGGCCGAGCTCGTAGGTGCCCGACGCGTCCACACGGGTGTGGGGTGGTAGGGTGACCCGGGGTGCCGGAAAGGTCGCATAGTCGTAGTCGTCGCGGTCTCCCGTGAAGACGGCGACGAGGGATGCCGTGCCGCGCGCCCCCACGCCGTAGCCGAGCCCCAGGCTGGCCGTATGCGCGGGGCGGCGCTGCAGGCGCAGGTTCGTCGCAACATCGCGCGAGTCCAGGTACGTGTAGCCCGCGTCGAGCGACAGCCCCGCGCCGAGTGCGCCCTGGACACCGACCTCCAGCCCCTGCGCCGCCGCGTCCGCGACGTTGCTGTAGTTCACCGAGTCCGGCCCCAGGCGCTTGCCGCTGTACTGGATCAAGTCCCGGAACCGCTGATGGAAATAGGTAGCGCGAATCGTCATGGTCCGCCAAAGCCCCGTGTACTCGACCCCCGCTTCCCAGTTGCGGGAGTGCTCGGGTTCGAGGTTCGGATTCCCGCGCACGAAGCCGGTCGCGAAGTTCTCGTAAAAACTCGGCTCCTTGAAGCCCGTGCCGAGGGAGCCGATCGCCCGCATGCTCCGAGCAATCCGGACAGCCATGCCCGCCCGATGAGTGACATACGTGCCGAACCGTTGGTTGTCCTCCAGCCGCGCTCCCACCGTCACGCTCACCGTCCGCTCGGGTGCGGTCACCACCTGCAGATAGGCGGCGCCGTCGTTCCGCGACCGCGCGGTGTCGAGTGTGGTGCCGTTCATCGCCTCGCGCTCGAACGCCCCGCCCACGGTGACGATCGCACTCGCGAGTGCCCGCACGTTGACCCGCGCGTCCACTCCGGTACGGGTGATCCAATCGGAGCTGCTGTAGGGGAACGTCGTACTGTCGGCCGGCCCGTTCTTGTCGATGGCGTACTGGAGATTGTCCCGACGCCATCCGGCCGTGAGGCGGCCCTCCGCGCGGGGCGAGAAGACGTGACCCAAGTCGAGCCCGACGGAGGGTCCGCGATCGAGCTGATGTTGGTTGTGGCTGACCGTGTCGCCGCCCCCGTCCGTCGGGAAATGGTACAGCGCGTCCCCGTAGCGCAGCGACAGCGCGGCGTCGGTGCGCGCATCCGGGCGGAGCCGCACCCGGCCGCTCACGACCTCGTTGCGGTACTGGTTGTTGAACGCGTACAGGCCGTCGCTCGAAAAGCGCGACACGCCGAGGCTGTATCCGACGCGCGCGCCTCCGCCGGTGAGCGTCGCGTCGAGCGCGCTGCTGCCGTACGTCCCACCGCTCAAGCCCACGCTCCCGCGCGCCGGCCCGCGACCGTCACGCGTGAAGATCTGCACGACGCCCGTCATCGCGTCGGATCCGTACAGCACGCTCGCCGGCCCCCGCACCACCTCGATACGCTCCACGCCGTCGGTGGTGAGATTGGCGAAGTCGTACGCCCCGCCGGGCGCGTTTTGCGGCACGCCGTCGATCATCACCTTCACGTAGTCGCTCTCCCCGCCGCGGAGGAACAGCGAGGTCTGGCTCCCGTAGGCATTCGTGGTGACGACGTCCGCGCCGGGAACGGCTCGCAACGCGTCGGCCACCGTGCGGATTCCCCGCTCGCGCAGCTGCGCGCCGCTGATCACGGTGACCGCGACGGGCAGGTCCCGGGCGGGGGTTGGAATCCGGGTGGCGGTGACAACCACCGGGTTGAGCTCCACGGTGTCGGTGGGCGTCTGGCCGGCGAGAGACACGGGGAAGGCGAGGAGCAGGAGCGCGCGCAGCGCGAGTCTCATGGGGCCTCCTTTCGCAGTCGTAAGGGGATCATCTGGGGCCGGCCCTCGAACGGCGCAATCGACACGGGCCAGGCGAACACGCGCTCGGCGGTTTCGCGGGTGAGCACGTCGCCAGGCGAGCCGGCGCCAGCGGGCCGCCCCTCCGCGAGCAGCAGGACGCGATCGGCGAAGCGCGCCGCCAGATTCACGTGGTGCGTGATCATGAGCGCAGCGAGCCCTTGCCCGTCCACCAGCGCGCGCACCAGCTCGAACAGCTCCATCTCGTGCCGCAGGTCGAGCGACGCGGTGGGCTCGTCGAGCACGAGGAGCCGGGGTTCCTGGGCCAGGGCCCGCGCCAGCCGGATGCGCTGATACTCGCCGCCCGACAGCGTCCAGAGCCATCGGTCGGCCAGGTCCGCCGCGTCGCATGCGACGAGCGCCCGCTCGACGGCCGCCCGGTCCGCGGCGCGCACGCCGCCCAAGAGGGAGAGATACGGGTAGCGACCGAGCAGCACCGTTTCCCGGACGCGCTGCGGAAACAGGTTGTCCTCGCGCTGCGGCAGGACGCCGACCACCCTGGCCAGGTCGCGGCGCGACCAAGCGCTCGCCGGGCGCCCCACGATCTCCGCACGACCCACCGCGGGCCGCACGAGCCCGAGCGCCGCGCGCACCAACGTCGTCTTGCCGCTGCCGTTGGGCCCGAGCACGGCGTGGAACTCGCCCGCGCGCACCTCGAGCGAGACGCCCTGCAGCGAGTCGCGCGGGGCGCCCGAGTAGCGGCACGTGACGCCGCTCAACGCGAGGATCAGCTCACGGTCCATCGGCGCAACAGGAACGCGAACACGGGAACGCCCAGCAGGGCCGTCACGATGCCCACCGGCAGCTCGCGCGGGGCCACCACGGTGCGGGCCAGCGTGTCGGCCGCGGCGAGCAGGGTCCCGCCCACGAGGAACGCGGTCGGGAAGAGGGCGCGATGCAGCCGGCCCCACACGAGGCGACAGAGGTGCGGTACGATCAGCCCGACGAAGCCGATCACTCCCGCGACGGCGACCGCGGCGGCGGTGAGGAGCGACGCGGCGAGGTAGACGAGGCGCTTGAGCCGCCGCACGTCGGCGCCGAGGTATTGTGCCGGCTCCTCGCCGAGCGCGAGGAGATCGAGCGGCCGCGCGGCTGCGGCGAGGACGGCAAGTGGCAGCGGCGCATACACGAGGATCACGAGCACCGTTGTCCAGGATGCGCCGGAGAACCCGCCCCACAGCCAGAGGAACGCATTGCGCAGCTCGGTAGCCTCGGCGAGCGAGACGATCGCCGTGGTGATCGCCGCGGCGAACGCGCCCACGGCCACGCCGCCCAACAGCAGGATCCGCGGGTCGAGTTCCGCGCCGCCGATGAGCCCGAGCCGGTACACCAGCGCCATCGCGCTCACCGCCCCGACGAACGCCGCGAGCGGGAGGGCCCAAGGACCGGGCAGGTCAAAGGCAATGGCGACGACCGCCCCGAGCCCCGCCCCACCTGAGAGGCCGAGCAGGAACGGATCGGCGAGCGGGTTTCTGACCAGCGCCTGAAGCGCGACGCCCGAGACGCCGAGCGCTCCGCCCACGAGGAACGCCAGCACGGCGCGGGGGAGCCGCAGCTGCCAGACGATGGGCGAGCCCAAGACGTCGCGGAGGGGCACGTCCGCGGGTCCGAGCAGCACGGCGGCAGCGAGGGTCGCGACGGCCGCGACGGCCAGCAGGACGTACTTCACGGCGCCCGGTCGAGGCGCCGGCGGAGCTCGCGCACCGCTTCCGCGACGCGCGGTCCGGGTCGCCCGAACAGCTGGCCCGGGAGGAACAGGAACCGCCTGGCCCGCACCGCGCGGACCGCCCGCCACTCGGGGCGTCCCGCATAGCGCGGTGGCACGGCACTGTCCGAGAGAACGGCGACGAAATCGGGATCGCGCGCGGCGATCGTCTCGATCGAGACCTGGGCCGAGGGGGAGCCGATGTCGTGGAACACGTTGCGCGCCCCGGAGAGCGCGGCGAGGCGGTCGAGATAGCTCCCCGCGCCGATCACGATCGCTGGGTTGTCCCAGACGATGAAAACCAGGGACTGGGAGCCGGGGGCTGCGGGCTGGGAGGCGAGGCTGTCCATGGCACCCGCCAGCGAATCAGCCGACGCAACGCGACCCGTGAGCACGCCCAGGCGGCGGGCGGCGGGCCCCAGGTCCTCGAGCCGATTGAGATCGAGCAGCACCGTCTTGATGCCGAGGCGCTCGAGCTGCTCGGCCGCCGTGATATTCGGGCCCGATCGATACAGGACGACGAGGTCGGGATGGCGCGCCGCCACGGCCTCGACGTTGGGCGGCATGCCGTCGCCCACGCTCGGCACGCGCAGCGCCTCGGGCGGGTAGTCGCACCAGGCCGTCCGGCCCACGAGCCGGTCACCCGCGCCGATCGCGAAGAGCAGTTCGGTGAAGGACGGCAGCAGCGAGACGACGCGCTGGGCCGGCGCCGTCAAGGCTATCCGCCGGCCCGCGTCGTCCGTGACGGCGAGACCGTGCGGCGCCGCTGCCCGCTCCGCGCGGCGACACGCCGCAACGGCGGCCAACAACAGCAGGCCGGCGAGGTGGGTGCGATGTGCCCAGCGGCGCATAGCAAGAAACCCACCCCCGACGGAAGCGGAGATGGGTTAGCGCCTGCGCCCGGTGCGCAGCGCCACCATCCCTCCCGCGAGGGATCGACCGGTGGCGCGAACGGAGAGGTCTCCTGGCTTCGGGCGGTCGGCTCACCTTCCCGGGTGAAGACACCCAGTGGCGTAGAGCCGTGAGAAATGCCCGTTACAGTGGCGGGGCCACGCCGGATTCGCACCGGCTTCCGTGATTCCCCGTTCGCATTGTGTGCTACGAGCGCTAGTCTATCGGGTTAGTCTCGGCAATGCAAGCACGCTATTCACACGCTGAAGCGTGTGCTCGGCGAAACACTGTGCTGAAGCACACTCGATCACGCTTCAGCGTTGTGCCTCGCCGAGCACACCCTTCAGGGTGTGAGCTGAGCCGGCCTGCGCCGCAGCGCCACCACGAACCCCGCGGCAAGCGCCGCCCCCGCCCCGATCACCACAAAAGGCACGAGCGACTCCGCTCGGAAGCGGCGCGCGGCCGAAAACGCGATCGTCACCGCTGCGCCGGCCGGGACCGCTTGCGCGCGATAGCGCGCGAAGCGACGAGTTTCGATCTCCTGGACACCGAGCGTATCGAGCCGCGCGGCCGTCACGGTCGCAGCGGTGTCCTCGACCAGCAGATCGACCTCGGCGGTCGGTTGGTCGATCGGCACGACGACCCGGGCGGCGCTGCCGGGAAGCACGTACGCGTAGCTGAGCTGCTTCGCGTCCCCCGGCGGAATCGGCCCGAACACGGCGACCGAGTCGCCGCGCCGCGTCACGGCCTGCGGCGACAGGTCGCCCTGGGCGACCTGGAACTGGATCGCCTCGACCGGGATGGCGCCCGTCCACGTGGGCTGCAGCGTGTCCGCCGCAATGCGCGTCTTGCTACCGGGATTCAACAACTCGAGTAGCTCGAGCACGTCCCGGGCGCCGTCGGGCTTCTGCCGAGCGACCGTGAGCAGGCGGCGCGCCACCTGCACACCGGGCCCGGCCGAGGTGGTGTCGTACACGAGCAGCGGCCGCAGGCTGGTGCGCGGCCGCGCGACAGTCACCGGCTCTGAGAAATAGGCGATCCCGTCGTACCAGCTCGAGACCACGTAGATCGCGGTCGTGTCGGGACCGCCCACGGTGAGCGTGAAGGCACCGCGCCCGTTGGTGCGGCTGGAGTCGATCGGTCCCCCGGCCCCGCCCGTCGTCACCCGGTGCAGCACGACCCAGGCGCGCGCCAGCGGGGTGCCGTTCGGTCCACCGTGCACCACTCGGCCAGTCACCACCACCCGCTGTGCGAGGAGATCGCCCCCGGCGCCGCTCAGCAGGCAGGCCAGGGCGAAGGCGCTACGGAGTGAACTTTCCGAAATCTTCAGGATCGAGGTTCTGCAGGTAGGACTTCAGCTCGTCGGGGCCGAGTGGCGTGGGGCCCGTCTCGGTGCCGGGCTCGCCCGTCTCGACCGAGGTGAGGGCGAGCAGATTTTCGGTCGTGAAGATCGGCGCCTTGAGCCGCAGCGCGACCGCGATAGAGTCCGACGGTCGCGCATCCACCTGAATCACCGCATCGCCGCGGTAGATATGGAGCTCGGCGTAATAGGTGTTGTCCTTTACTTGAGTGATGATCACCTTGCGGAGGTCCGCGCCCAGGCCGAGGATGACCTGCTTCAGGAGGTCGTGCGTGAGCGGTCGCGCGAACTTGACGCCAGCGAGCTCCATCGCGATCGCGCTCGCCTCGGCCGGGCCGATCCAGATGGGGAGCACCCGCTCCCCTTCCTGCTCCTGGAGGATCACCACCGGCGTGTTGGTGGTGCGGTCGAGCCCCAGATGTGCGACTCGGACTTGGATCACGTTCGCCGTCAGGTGCCCATCTCCCACGACACGAGGTACTTCTTCTGCTCGGGTGTCAGCGTGTCGATAGTGACGCCCATGGCCTGCAGCTTGAGCCGCGCGATCTCGGCGTCGAGCTCCCGCGGAATGCGATGCACGTCCTTCGTGAGACGCTGCGCCTGCTGCACGACGAACTCGGCGGCGAGTGCCTGGTTCGCGAACGACATGTCCATCACGCTCGCGGGATGGCCCTCTGCCGCCGCCAGGTTGATCAGCCGGCCGTCGGCGAGCACGAAGATCCGCTTGCCGTCGAGCCGCCATTCGTCGACGAACTCGCGCACCCGCGTCGGGCCCTGCCCCGCCTGCTTCAGGCCCTCGAGATCGATCTCGACGTTGAAATGGCCGGAGTTCGCGACCACCGCGCCGTCTTTCATCACCCGCATGTGGTCGAGCCGGATCACGTTCACGTTGCCCGTGAGGGTCACGAACATGTCCCCGATGCGGGCTGCCTCGGCCATCGGCACCACGCGATAGCCGTCCATCTGGGCCTCGAGCGCCTTCAGCGGGTCGATCTCCGTCACCACGACGTTCGCCCCGGCGCCGCGCGCGCGCAGTGCAAATCCGCGGCCGCACCATCCATACCCCGCCACCACCACCGTGCTCCCCGCGATCAGCAGGTTCGTCGCGCGCAGGATCCCATCGAGGGTCGACTGGCCGGTGCCGTAGCGGTTGTCGAACAAGTGCTTCGTATCCGAGTCGTTCACCGCGATCACCGGAAACTGGAGCACGCCGTCCCGCGCCATCGCCTTGAGACGGATCACGCCCGTCGTGGTCTCTTCCGTCGAGCCGATCACCCCCGAGACCAATGCCTTCCGCTCCGCGGCCGCCAGCGTTTCCACCCACTGCCGCACGGGTGGCGCGAGGTCGTCGAGGCGGTTCAGGGCGATCATGTGCAGCGCGCCGACCAGGTCGGCGCCATCGTCCATCGTGATGTCGGGCCGGTGCGCCAGCGCGGCGCGGAGGTGGTCGTAATAGGTAGTGTGGTCCTCGCCCTTGATCGCGAACACCTTGATGCCGTGATCGCGGACCAGATGGGCCGCGACGTCGTCCTGCGTCGACAGCGGATTAGACGCGCACAGCGCCACGTCCGCCCCACCGGCCTGCAGCGCGACCGCGAGGTTCGCAGTCTCGGTCGTCACGTGCAGGCAGGCGGAGAGGCGCCGCCCGGCGAGCGGCCGTTCCCGCGCGAAGCGCTCCCGCAGCTGCCGCAGCACCGGCATCGAGCGCTCCGACCACTCGGTGCGACGACGTCCCTCGGCGGCGAGGTTCAGGTCCTTGATATCGGAGGTGGGAGCCGTGCGCGTCGTCGTCGTCATGTCGTCACTTTCTGCGTGGCGTAGTGTTTGGAGCGCTGCGCGGCGAGCCGGAGATCCTCCACGCGATTCGCCTGCTCCCACGTGAAGAGGTCCACGTCTTTCGTGACGTCCTTGTCGACGAAGCGGCGCCGCTCCGGCGCGCGTCCGAAGTGGCCGTACGCCGCCGTGGCGCGATAAATGGGGTTTCGCAGGTTGAGCGCCTTGATGATGCCGAGCGGGGTGAGATCGAAGACCTCGCGCACGGCGTCCTCGATCGCCTCATCGGGAACGACGCCGGTCGCGAACGTGTCGATCATCACCGAGACGGGCTGGGCCACGCCGATCGCGTAGGCCACCTGGGCCTCGCAGCGGGAGGCGAGCTTCGCGGCGACGACATTCTTCGCCACCCAGCGCATCGCGTACGATGCCGAGCGATCGACCTTCGAGGGGTCCTTGCCGCTGAACGCACCGCCGCCGTGCCGCGCCATCCCGCCGTAGGTGTCCACGATGATCTTGCGACCGGTGAGCCCCGCGTCGCCCTGGGGGCCGCCGACCACGAAGCGTCCGGTCGGGTTGATCAGGATGTCGACGTCCTTCACCTCGAAGCCCGTGTCGGCGAGCACCGGGCGCACGACCAGCGCGATAACCCCCTCGCGTAGCTCGGCGTTGTCGATCATGTCGGAGTGTTGCGTCGAGACCACCAGCTTGCTCACTCCCACCGGGCGCGCACCCTCGTAGATCACGCTCACCTGGGTCTTGCCGTCGGGCCTGAGCCACGGAAGGTCCCCGGCCTTGCGTACGCCGGCGAGCCGCTCGGCGAGCCGGTGCGCCAGCACGATCGGCACCGGCATGAGCGAGGCGGTCTCGTCCGAGGCGTAGCCGAACATCATCCCCTGGTCCCCCGCGCCGCCCCGGTCCACACCCAGCGCGATGTCGCCGGACTGGCGGTCGATGGTGGTGAGGATGGCGCAGGTCTGGGCATCGAACCCGAAGCTCGCGTCGGTGTAGCCGATGGCGCTGATCGTGCCCCGCACGATGTCGGGGATGTGCACGTAGGTAGAGGTGGTGATTTCCCCCGCCACGACCGCCATACCGGTGGTGACGAGGGTCTCGCAGGCGACCCGCGCCGCGGGGTCTTTGGCGATGATCGCGTCGAGCACGGCGTCGGAGATCTGGTCGGCGATCTTGTCGGGATGGCCTTCGGTAACCGACTCGGACGTGAACACGTGGCGTTGTGCAGGCATCTCCTGATCCGGCGAGGGTTTAGACGTTCAAACTAGCGGCGCGCCGTCCGGCGGGCAACCGGGCGTCGGGATCGAGCAGCTTCAAGTCCACGGCTTCGGCAAGCGCGAGGCGCAGCAGATCGAGCACCTCGGCGGCGGTGCGGGCGGCGAGCGCCTGCTCCGCGGCGACACGCGCCCGCGCCGCGCCCACCTGCCGCACGGTCCACTTCACGAGCGGCAACGCGGGCGGCGCGACCGACAGCGTCTCGTATCCGAGCCCGATCAGCAGGAATGCCGAGAGCGGCTCCGACGCCATCTCACCGCACACGCTCGCCGGTTTCCCCGCGGCGCGCGCCGCGTCGACCACGAGCTTGAGCAACCGCAGCACGCTCGGGTCGTGGGGATTGAACCGATCGGCCAGCCGCGCGTTGCCGCGGTCGACGACGAGCGTGTACTGCGTCAAGTCGTTGGTGCCGACGCTCAGGAAGTCGCTCACCGCGGCGAGCCGATCCGCCATCACCGCCGCCGCCGGCGTCTCCACCATCACGCCCACCGGCACCGTCGGCGCCGCCTCCACGCCCTCGCGCTTGAGATTCGCCGCCTCCTCGCTCACCATCTCGCGGGTGCGATCCACTTCATCGAGCCGCGTGACGAGCGGGATCATGACCTGGATGTCCGCGTGGACCGCTGCCCGCAGCGCCGCCCGCAGCTGCGTCCGGAAGATCTCGGGCCGGTCGAGACACACCCGGATCGCCCGCCAGCCGAGCTGCGGGTTGGCCTCGGCCTGGACGCGGAACGGGCCGGGGAGCTTGTCGCCACCCAGGTCGTAGGTGCGGATCACGACCGGCTCCCCTGCAAAGGCTTCTCCGACGCGCCGGAAGTAGTCGGCCTGCTCGTCCTCGGTGGGGAGCGCGGTATGGCTGGTAATGAGAAATTCGGTGCGCAGCAGGCCCACGCCCTCTGCCCGGTGCTGCTGCGCGGCACGGATTTCATCGGGGAGGTCGACGTTGCCGCGCAGCACGATGCGCACGCCGTCGGTGGTGACCGCCGGCTGCTCCACCACTTCCTCGAGCTGGGAGGCGAGCTCGCGGCGGCGGCGCTCGCGTGCCTTCGCCTCGGCGATCTCCGGCGCCGTCGGATTGAGGAGGACGGTGCCGCGCGTGCCGTCCATCACCACGGTGGTGCCCGGCTCGATCCGCTGCATCGCGCCCGCCACGCCGAACACCGCCGGAATCCCGATGGAGTGCGCCAGGATGGCGGCGTGCGAGGTGCGGGTGCCCTCCTCGCTCACGAGCCCGACGACGTGCTCGCGGTCGAGCTGTACGGTCAGGCCGGGGCCGAGCTCCCGCGCCACCACCACGGACGGCTGGGTGATCGCTTCCCACTGCTCGTCCGAGCCGCGGTGCATGAGGTGCTCGATCACGCGGATCGCCACGCCGGAGAGGTCCGCGAGCCGGTCCTTCAAGCGCGGGCTGCCGGTCGCCGCCCACAGGTCGCGCACCTCGAGTGCCTTGAACTCGAATGCCTTCTCGGCCGTGAGATGATTCTCACGGATCAGCTCTGCCACGCTCGAGAGAAATTCCTTGTCCTCGAGCATCAGCAGGTGCGCGTCGAAGATGCGCGCCTCGTCCACACCCGCCCGATCCTCGGCCTTCGCCTTCAACTCCGCGATGTGGCGCTTGACGTCCTTCACGGCGGCGCGCAGCCGGCGCACCTCTTTCTCTACCTGCGACCGCGGCACGACGCGATGCGGCACTTCAGGCAGCGACCAGCGCACGACCACCGCGGGACCCACCGCGATCCCCGCGGAGACGCCGATCCCCTTGAGCAGCCGCTCGCTCATGCGCCCTCTTCCGCCTGGTTGTCCTCGGCGTCGCGCAGCTCCGCCGTGAGATGCATCTCGTGAAAACCGTCGGCCACCAAGGCGAGCAACGCCTCCATCGCCGCTGCGGCATCCTCGCCGTCGGTCTTGATGAATACCGCGGAGCCGCACTCGGCCGCCAGCATCATTACGCCCATGATACTTTTCCCGTTCACGGCCAGATCGTCCTTGCGCACTTCGATCGCCGACTTGAAGCGGTTCGCCACCTTGACGAACTCGGCCGCGGGCCGCGCGTGCATCCCCAGCGGATTCACGATTTTCGCCTCGCGCTCGATCACCGCCATATCCACCCCGCCAGCGCCGCGACGGCGAGCAAGCCCAGGCCGTAACGCAGTCCGGTGAGCCTGCCGCGCCACCACCACAGGATCGCGCAGCCGAGGGCCGCCGCACCGAGCAGCACGCCGCGCGCCCACGCGGGGAACGGCGCGGCCAGGTAGGCGGTCGACAGGGGCAGCGCCGCGCCGATCGCGAGCGCCATCGCCGGACCGCTCCACGCCGCGGCGCGTTGCAGCAACGGCTGGTGCAGGGCGGCCGCGACGCGCACGCCGTGCGCCCAGCCCGCCCGCAGCGCCCACCACCGGAGCGCCACGTGCCCCACGTTGTACACGATCAGGAAGCCGAGCACGGCGTCCATCCCGAGCCCCAGCGCCACGCCGATCAGCGCGAGGCCCGACGTCACCGGCAGCCAGCCGGCCCACACCAGGCGGTCGCCGAGCGACCCGAGGGGGCCGCACAGCGCGCTGCGCAGCCGCTCGATCTGTTCGGGCGTCGCGCCCTCGTGCTCGGCCCGCGCCGCCGCTCCCACCGCGAGCCCACAGAGATAGGGGTGCGCGTTGAAGAAGTGCGCTCCGCGTGCCACCGCCGCGCGATACACGGCACCGTTCCCCGCCGCCCGCAGATCGCGCAGCAGCGGCTCCTCCGCCACGCCCACGCCGATCCCCTGCAGGCGCTCGTAATTCCAGGAGCCCTGCACCGTGAACAGCCGCAGCAGGCTGCGGCCGAGCGGCGGACGCCGCGCCCGGGTCACCGCAGCCACACCAGTACCGCTCCACCGGCCAGGCCCGCGGCGAACCACCTCAGGTTCGCGCCGCGACCGACCACACGCAGCGTGCCCGCCGTCGCGGTGGCGATCGCGGCGGCGACCGCCGCGACGCCGAGCAGCGTCACACCGTGCGCGGGGAGGCCGCCGGCGAGGAACAGCCGTACGACCTGCGCGAGCCCGAGCCCCGCACCGGTCACGACCGCCGCCCGCAGCGCGTCGCGCGCGATCGCAGTGACGTGCACCCGGACGAGCAAGCGGACGTCCCCCGCCTCCAGCCGCCCGGCCACCGCCTGCACCGCATGTTGGGTCGCGCGGCGCACGACGTATATGCTCACGCCGCCCAGCATCCCGGTCACCAGTCCGACCAGCGCGCCGAGCCCGAGGCCCAGCGTGCCCGCAGCGAGGTGCGCCGTGCTCACGGCGGCGACGGTAGCGGGCCCGTACTCGGGGTAGCGGGCCGCCCCCATCGGCATCACGTCGTACTGGAACAGCTCAAACAAGACGCCGAGCTGCAGGCCGGTGGTCAGATCGCCGAGGATCGCACCCGCCACCGGGCCCGCCACGATCGGCCGCGCGATCATCATCTGCGGTACGCTCACGAGATCGAGCCCGACGAGCGTGCCCCACACGAGCAGGAAGAGCTGCAGCTCGAGCGTCACACGAACTCCTCGAGTGGCACCGCCCGGGCGGTCGGCACATCCTGGGCCGTGATCTCGACGCCCTGGGCCGCGAGCTCCCGGAGCTTGGCCGCCTCGGCGTCGCTCAGATACACGTAGCGCAACCGCTCGGAGCGTCCCGGTTGGTGATGGATACCGCCCAGGTTGATCCGTTTCACCCGGTGGCTGTTGCTGGACAGTGCCGCGAGCGCGTCGATGCTCCCGGCGAGCACGATTCCGGGCCGTGGATCCGCTTCCCACTCGGGGAGCCGCTGGGCCGCTTCGGCCGTGGACGCGAACACCACGTCGATCTGAGGGGGCACGCCCATGCGGTGGAGATCCTGCTCCCACTCGCTCGCGCGCACCGCGTCGTCCACCAGCACGATGAAGCCGACGCGGAGCGGCTGTCCCCACCCGACGACCACCTGGCCGTGAATCAAGCGATCGTCGATCCGGTAGAGCACGATGCTCATGCCGCCGGCGTGCGGATCGCGCGGCTCCCCGCCTCCGCGGCCCGGCGGGCGGCCTCGAGCGGCGGCAGGTCGCGGTGGAACACGAAATCGAGCAGCATCGCCAGGTTCACTCCAGTGACGAGCGCGATGTCCGACTTGCCCTTGGCGAGCCGGATGGAGCTGGTCAAGCACGACCCGCCCGGCAGATCGACGAACAGCACCGCCGGCTGGCCGCCGATCGCGGCGGTGAGTCGCGCCGTCAGCGCCCCCGAATCACAGCCTTCGTTGCTCACGGAGACGAGGGCGTCCTCGACGCCCGTAATCGCCGCGACGGCCGATTTCAGCGCTTGCGCCACCGCCGCGTGTGACACGATCACGCCGCGCAGCGGCTCACTCATAGTCTTCCTCGAGGTATTGCTGCAGCTCGCGCCGCTCCGCCATCCGCTTGAGGAGGCGCTCGTTGAAATGCTTCGCCGAATCCACGCCGCTGTAGCGCAGCAGGTGGTTCATCGCCACCACCTCACAGATTACGGTGAGATTCTTTCCCGGGTTGAGCGGCACGGTCACGAGCGGCAGCGTGATGTCGAGGAGCTGCGTCGTCTGCCCGTCGAGGCCGGTACGATCGTACTCCCGTGTCGCATCCCAATCGTCCAGCTGGACCACGACCTCGACGCGCTTCTGCTGGCGCACCGCGCGAACCCCGAACAACGCCCGGATGTCGATCAATCCCACGCCGCGGATCTCCATGTAGTGCCGGGCCAGCTCGTGCCCGCGGCCGATCAACACGTCGTTCCCGTGCCGGGTGACGTGGACGATGTCGTCCGCCACCAGCCGGTGACCGCGCTCCACGAGATCGAGCACGCACTCGCTCTTGCCGATCCCCGAGCGGCCGAGGAACAAGAGACCCACGCCGAACACGTCGGCGAGCGACGCGTGCACCGTCGTGTTCGGCGCGAACGCCTCGTCGAGGAACGGCTTCAGACGGCGATAGAACTCGGCGGTCTTGAGCTTGGTGCGGATCACCGGCACGCCCTGCGCCCGCGCCAGCTCGAGCAGCTCGGGCGGCGGATCCTGCCCCTTCGAGATGACCACGCACGGCAGGTCGAACCGCACGAAGGTCTCGAGCGACGCGCGGCGCTCGGCGGCGCCGAGCGAGGCGAGGTAGGTGATCTCGGTCTCGCCCAACACGTGGACGCGGTTCGCCGCGAAGCGCTTGGTGTAGCCCGCGAGGACGAGCCCGGGACTCGACGCCTCCGGAGACGGGATCAGGCGCTCGAGGCCCACGTCCCCCGTCAGGGCCTCGAGCTGTAGGGGATCGCCCTTGCGCTCGAGCAGGTCGCGCACCCGGAGTCCCGTCACCGCGGCTCGCGATCCAGCACGGGGCGGGCCGTCCCCCGCCGCCGCCGCTTCGTCCGCTTCGGCGGCGCCTTGTCGAGCTGGCGCCGCACCTTGGCCGCCGCGCGGTCGAGCGCGGAGCGGTGATCTGGCGCCTCCGCGGCGCCCACGTGCACCACCCCGCGCGCGGTGTGCACCCGCACCTCGACGGCGGGCGTGCCGTGGTCCTCGTCGAACAGCACCTGGGCGTCGTGCGGCCGCGTCGCCATCCGACTCAGCCGCTCCACCAGCCGGCGCGCCCGCTCGCGGAGCTCGTCCGGTACCTCGCAGTGGCGTGCGGTGATTGTGATCCGCATGGTCACTCCTCCTGAGCGATGACGCGCTGGAGATGGGCTTCCGTGGCCCGTGCGGCGCGGTCCCACGACAGTTGCTCGGCGAAGGCGCGGGCGCCGCGCCCCAGTCGGGCGGTCAGGGCCGGGTCGCCCGCGAGCTCGACCAGCCGGTCGGCCAGCGCCGGCACGTCGCCGTGCGGCACCAGGAACCCGGTCTCGCCGTGCCGCACCGACTCACGCAACCCGGGACTGTCCGACGCCAGCGCGGGCGTGGCGCACGCCGCTGCCTCGACGTTGGAGATGCCCCAACCCTCCTTCGGACTGGGAAGCACCACCGCCCAGGCCCGTCGCAGCAGGCGGCGCTTCGCTTCCTCCGAGACGAACCCGAGGAACCGCACCGCGCCGGCCTGACCCAGCGCGCCGGCCAGCCGCTCGAGCCGGACGCGGTCGTCCCCCTGCCCGGCGATCTCGAGCGTCACGTCAGGACGCGTCGCCCGCGCCAGGGCCACGGCCCGCACCGCGGTTTCCACTCCTTTATAACGCTTGAGGCGCCCCACATACAAGAACGTCGGTGTGGCCGCCCGCGCGGTGGCCGCGTCCGGGGAGTACCACACGGCATCGACACCCGGGTAAATGACTTCGACCCGCTCCCGCCGGATGCCCCGCCGTACCAGGTCATCGCGCGTGCTATCGGAGATCGCGTGAAACGCCGCGCCCTGGTACACGCGCGGGATCAGGCGCTCGGCCGCCCACACGGTCGCCGCGATCGGCCAGCTCGCTTCTGCGAACGCCGTCGTGCCGAACAGATGGGGCACGATCACGTAGAACGGCAGGTGGGTGAGGCGCGTCAGGTAGAGGGGCAGCTTGTTGATGTCCTCGACGACGACGTCATAGGGCTGCGTGTGCAGCAGCCGCCGGACCGCACCGGTGGCGCGGAGCGCGAACGTGTGGCGTCCTCCAAAGCGGTGCACGCGTATCCCGTCGAGCACGGTCTCGGGAGTGCACCCCGGCCAGCCGCTGGCCACGAGGTCGACGGCATGCCCCCGCTGGACCAGCCGGCCGAAGATTTCGTGCAGGTGGATTTCGGCGCCGCCGGCGTGCGGGTTCTCGCGGTCGTTCCAGTTGACCAGCAGGATCCTCACAGCGCGCCGTATTCCCGCGCGACCGCGTCGAGCACGCCGTTCACGAACGCCGGCGCTTTGGCTCCGGCGAACCAGTGGGCCAGCTTCACTGCTTCGTCGATGACGACGCGCGGCGGCGTCGACCCTTCGGCGAGCTCGGCGAGCGCCAGGCGCAGGATGCTCTTTTCCACCACGCCGACGCGGTCCAGGCGCCAGTGGTCGGCCGCATCGGCGACGCGCCGGTCGAACTCGGGGAGCCCGGCAATCGCTTTGGCCGCGAGGTCCGCGCCGCGGTCGCGGCCCTCGGGCATGCGCCCGAACCCGCCCGCCAGGCGCGAGACCACTGTCGCGATGGACGGGCGGCCCGACAGTTCCCACGCGTAGAGGATTTGGAGGGCGCGGGCCCGGGCCTTAGTCTCGGGGCGCTGCACGGCTGAGCTGGGCCAGGACGTCGGCCGTGGTGAGTGCCGCCTCGGCCGCCTCGTAGCCTTTGTTCCCGGCGGCGCCGCCGGCCCGCGCCATCGCCTGCTCGAGCGACTCGGTGGTGAGCACCCCGAATCCGACGGCGAGCCGATGCGCCAGGGCGACGTTGCCGAGGCCACGCGCCGCCTCGCCCGCGACGTACTCGAAATGCGGCGTCTCGCCCCGGATCACGCAGCCGAGCGCCACGATCGCCGAGTACCGCCCGCTCGCGGCCGCGGCTTCCGCGGCGACCGGCAGCTCGAACGCCCCCGGGACCCAGACGACGTCCACCCGCCCGTCCGCCACACCCTTCTCCTGCAGGCACTGGCGCGCCCCCTGGAGCAAGCGGCTGGTGACGACCTCGTTGTAGCGGGCGACCAGCACGGCCACGCGGACCTGACGCGGCACGCGGGGCGAACTCTGGAACTCGGCCACGGTCAGTGGGTGAGCAGGTGGCCGAGTTTGTCCCGCTTGGCGTCGAGGTAGGAGCGGTTCTCGTCCGAGGGAGTCATGACGATCGGGACGCGCTCGACGATCTCCAGCCCGTAGCCCTCGAGCCCGACCAGTTTCATCGGGTTGTTGGTGAGCACGCGGATGGAGGAGAGCCCGAGGTCGAGCAGGATCTGCGCCCCGATGCCGTAGTTACGGAGGTCGGGCTTGAAGCCGAGCTCGCGGTTCGCGTCCACCGTATCGTGGCCCGCGTCCTGGAGCTCGTACGCCTTGAGCTTGTTGAGCAGGCCGATTCCCCGGCCTTCCTGGTCGAGATAGACGACCACGCCGCGGCCCTCGGCCGCGATCATGCGCATCGCGCTGTCCAGCTGCCAGCCGCAATCACACCGCATCGAACCGAACACGTCGCCCGTGAGGCACTTCGAGTGCATGCGCACCAGCGCGCCCGGTTGCCGCGCCACCTCGCCGTACACCAGCGCCACGTGCTCCGCTGTATCCACGTCGTTCTTGTAGCCGATGATCGCGAACTCTCCGTACGGCGTGGGCAGCCGCGCCTGCGCGACGCGGTGCACCAGACGCTCGTGCGCCAGCCGGTAGGCCACGAGCTGCGCCACCGTGATGAAGGTGAGCCCGTGCCGCTCAGCGAACCGCTCCAGGTCGGGCCGCCGCGCCATGGAGCCGTCGGGGTTCAGGATCTCACAGATCACGCCCGCGGGATAGAGCCCCGCGAGCCGGGCGAGATCCACGCTCGCCTCGGTTTGGCCCACGCGCTGGAGCACGCCGCCCGGACGCGCCCGCAGCGGAAACACGTGACCCGGTCGCCGCAGGTCTGCCGGCACGGTGGCGGGATCGATGGCCACGCGGACGGTCGCCGCCCGATCGGCCGCCGAGATGCCGGTCGTGACCCCGAAGCGCGTGGCCGCGTCGATCGAAACGGTGAAGGCGGTTTCGTGTGCCTCGGTGTTGTGCTCGGCCATCTGCGTGAGACCCAACGCCTGGCAGCGGTCCGGCATCAACGTCAGGCAGACGAGCCCGCGGGCGTGCGTCGCCAGAAAATTGATCATCTCCGGGGTGACCCGCTCGGCCGCGCCGACCAGGTCGCCCTCGTTCTCGCGGTTCTCGTCGTCGGCCACGATGACGAGCTTCCCCGCACGGATGTCCGCGATCGCTTGTTCTATGGTGTGCTGCGGCATAGATACCTCACGTACTTCCCCAACACATCTCCCTCCACGTGAACCCGGTCGCCCACGCGCAGGTTTCCGAGCGTCGTGCGCCGGCGCGTGAACGGAATCAGCGCCACCTGCACAAGGTCCGGTCCCGGGAGCGCATTGATCGTCAGACTCACCCCATCCAGCGTGATCGATCCTCGTGGAATCGAGCTGTCGCGCACTTCGCGCGGCACCCGCAGGTCGTACACCCACGCGTCACCGCGTCGGTCCGCGCGCTCCACCACGGCCACTCCGTCGACGTGCCCCTGCACGATGTGCCCCCCGACGCGGTCCGCCGCGCGCAGCGCGCGCTCCAGATTCACTTTCCGACCGGTCACGTATTCCCCGAACAGGGTCCGGCCTTCGGTGGTCTCGATCACGTGGACCGTGAACCCGCCCGCCGCGACCCGTTCGACCGTGAGGCACGCGCCGTTCACGGCGATGCTCTCGCCCTTCTTCAACCCCTTGTACGGGGCGCGGATCGTGAGAACGAGCCCGTCCTCCCCTTCCCGCCGCCCGACAGGGCGTCCTTTAGGGTTCCCCCTCCCCCGGCCGTTCCCGCCGTTGCGCGAGACAACGCCCACCCGCCCGATGGCACTTACGATTCCGGTAAACATAGCCGCCTGTCCAATACCAATAATGTATCCGGACCCATCGCGCGCCGCTCCACCGGAATCCAGCGCGGCGCTTCGGGGAGCGGTGCCCCGGCCACGCCCGGAAAGGCCGGCACGGCGCCCTCTCCCAGCCATACCGGGGCCTGGACCCAGTAGAGTCGATCGACGAGCCCTTCGGCCAGCAGCTTCGCGCCCAGCGCCCCGCCCCCTTCACACAGCACCGAGTGGATCCCGGCGCCGCGCAGCATCCGCAGGCCGTCCGCGAGCGAGGCCGGACGAAACACCCGTACACCGCTCCGCTCCAGCAGCGCGACGCTCCCCACCGGGGCATCCGCCGACGCCATGACCCAGGTCGGCATGTCGCGCGCGGTTTTTACGAGATTCGCGGTCTCGTTCAGCATGGCGCGCCGGTCGAACACGACGCGCACGGGCGGCCGGCGCGGCGTGATGGGGCCGCGCACGGTGAGCTGCGGGTCGTCGCGCAACGCGGTCGTCCCGCCCACGGCGATCGCGTCGAATCCCGCGCGCAGCCACTGCACATACTCGCGCGCGGCCTCGCCCGATACCCAGCGCGAGCTGCCGTGGGCGTCCGCGATGCGGGCGTCGATCGACGTCGCGAGCTTGAGCGCCACGAACGGACGCTCGGCCTGGGCGCGCGCGAACAGGAACGGGGCGTTGAGCGCCGCGGCCCGTTCGGCGAGCACGCCGAATGTGACCGCCACGCCCTTGGCGCGCAGCACCTCGGCTCCGCCCCGCGCCTCGGGATCGGGATCGCGGATCGCCGCGACCACGCGCGTCACCCCGGCGGCGATGAGCGCGTCCGTGCACGGCGGCGTCTTGCCGTGGTGGGCGCACGGCTCGAGGGTCACCACCACGGTCGCGCCGCGCGCCCGCGCGCCGGCGGCCGCGAGGGCCACGACTTCCGCGTGCGGCTCCCCGAATTCCGCATGAAACCCCTCGCCCACTACCGTGCCGCCCTGGAGGACCACGGCGCCGACGAGGGGATTTGGCGCGACGCGCCCCCAACCCCGCACCGCGAGGTCGAGGGCGCGCCCCATCGCCTCCCGTTCGGGAGACCCGTTAGAAGCCGAAGCGGAGCCCGACACCTCCGAAGACATGGCCCGCCTTGGGGTCAAAGTTGGAGAAGGTCGTCGCGAAACTCTGGTCCTTCCCCGTCTGGAAGCCGACTTCCCCCACCAGCTTGATGACCGCGAGGCTGAGCCCCGCATCGGCGAACACCACCTCGCGCGTGTTGGCCGGATTGATGACGACAGTGCGCACATGCGCGGGGTTCAGGGGATCGTCGTGGAACCGGACGGCCGTCTGGCTGGAGCTGTAGTGATCGATGCCGAGCCCCGCCGCGAGATCGACGAGCACGAACTTCCAGCTCGCCACCGCGCGATAGCTGTCGGCCTTCAGGTCCATGCTGAACTCGAACTGGTCCCCGGTGCCGAACGCCGGACCGAGAATGCCATACTGGATGCGCGGCAGGGTGCGACGCATCCAGCTCACCGACAGCGCCGGGATCGGGAAGGTCCCGGCGAGGATCCCGACGCGCGCGCCGTAGCCGATGCCGAGGGCGGCACCACCGATGTGCGCGGCGTTCGAGTCCACCGCCAGGCCCGACACGCCGCCCGTGGGCAGCACGACGGCCGACCCGAGCGCATCCACTGAGAGGAAGCCGCCGCGCCCGCGGACCAGCCCGAGGGCCGCCTCGACCAGCGGTGCGGGGATGGCCCCGTTGAAGCTCGACGGCACCCGGCTCTGACTCGCCGAGTCCGGGTTCGGCAGCGACGCCTTGATGGCGTTCACCCGCGCGGTGATCGTGAGATGTCCGATCCCGCCCAGCGAGCCGGAAGTGCCGAGCACCGGGTTGCCGCCGCTCACGATCATGCCGGCGAGCGGATGGAACGCCCGGATCGCGTCGACCGCGGTGTTGCAGGCCGCGGTGGCGTTCGGGTCGGGCATGGCGCACTGCGGGTCCTGGGCGGCGAGCGGCGCCGCGAATGCAATAAGCGCGACTGCAATGGTCGTAAGGTTCTTTGACGAATACATATGTCCTCCTCCTCATGTGTTCCCATCCTGAAGGATGGGCTCGGCCAGACACTGTCCTGAAGGACAACGGGTGTGCTTCAGCACAGTGCAGTGCCGAGCCCACGCTTCAGCGTGGGGATCAACGTTCTGCGAACTTGACCGCTCGCGTCCCGGCGCGCACCTCGCCGACCAGCCACGTCTCCACCTGGACACGCCGCGCGGCCGCCGTGATGGCTTCCACGTCATCGCGACCGGCGATGGCGATCATGCCGACTCCGAGGTTGAACACGCGGCGCATTTCGCCGAGTGACACCCGGCCGGCCCGCATTAGTACCCGGAAGACGGCCGGCCAGCGCCACGCGCGGGCATCGATTACGGCCTCGCAGTCCGGTGGCAGGACGCGCACCACGTTGCCCGCGATACCGCCCCCGGTAATGTGAGCCAGGGCGTGCGGGCGGGAGATGACCGGGGTCACGGCGGTCGCATAACTCCGGTGCACGGCGAGCAACACCTGTGCCACGGACTGACCGGTCTCCGGAAACTCGTGACCTATATCCAGGCCGAGGGTGTCGAACACGATCTGCCGGGCGAGCGTATAGCCGTTCGTGTGCAGTCCGTTCGACGCGTAGCCGATCAACACGTCGCCGGGTCGCACGCGATCCCCGTGCAGCGCCGCGCCCTCTTCCACGACCCCGACGATGGTTCCCGCGAGATCGTACTGTCCCGGCTGGTACAGGTCGGGGAGCTCCGCGGTCTCGCCACCCGCCAGCGTCATATCGTGCGCGCGGCAACCGCGCGCGATTCCGGCAACGAGCGACGCGGCGACATCGGGCTCGAGCTTCCCCGTCGCGATGTAATCGAGCAGCGCGATCGGCCGCGCTCCGTGCACCAAAATGTCGTTCACGCAGTGGTTCACGAGATCCTCGCCCACCGTATCGTGAATCCCGGCCCGGGCGGCGACGAGCACCTTGGTCCCGACGCCGTCGGTCGAGAGGACGAGGACGGGGCGCTCGTACCCCGGCGGGACGCGCACCATCCCGCCGAACGCGCCGATCTCCCCGAGCGCCAGCGGCGTGCGCGTGCTGCGCACCAGCTCGGCGATGCGGCGCTTCGCCTCCTCGGCGGCGTCGAGACGGACGCCCACCGCCGCGTAGCGTTCGGTCACGGGCCGGCGGGCCCGTCCACGTCGAAGTGGACGAGCTGCTTGAACGCCTGCACGCGGGCGAGCACGTCGGCTGGCGTCACCTTGTCGAACCCCTGGATGCCGAACGCTTCGACTGCGAACGATCCCATCGCCGCCCCGTACACCATCGCGCGGCGCAGGTTCGGCGGGGAGAGGTCGCCGTTCCTCGCCAGGTGGGCCATGAAGCCGCCGGCGAACGCATCACCCGCCCCGGTGGGATCGAACACATCCTGGAGCGGGTAGGCCGGAACCTTGAACGTCGTGGTTCGGTCCACGAGGAGCGCGCCGTGCTCTCCCTGTTTCAAGACTGTCATCTTCGGTCCGCGCTGCAGGATCCACTGGGCGGCGCGGTAGATGTTCCAGTCGCCGGACAGCTCGCGCGCCTCTGAGTCGTTCACCATCAGGATATCGATGTGGCGCAGCAGCTCGAGCAAGAGATCGCGCTTCGACTGGATCCAGTAATTCATCGTGTCGCAGGCGACGAGCTTGGGCGCCTTCACCTGATCGAGCACGCCGAGCTGGAGCTCGGGGTCGATGTTGCCGAGGAAGACGTACGCCGCGTCGCGAAACCCGGCGGGGAGCTTGGGTCGGAAGTCCGCGAACACGCCGAGTCGCGTCTCCAGCGTCTCGCGGCTGGCGAGGTCGTAGGAGTAGCGTGCCTTCCAGCGGAACGATTCCCCTTTCGCCTGCTCGACACCCGAGAGGTCGATGCCGCGCTGCTCGAGCGCATACAGGGCGGTGAGCGGGAAGTCGCTCCCCACCACGCCCACGACCTGCACGGGGTGGAGAATGGACCCCGCGACGCTGAAGAACACGGCTGACCCTCCGAGCGCGTCCGCCGTCTCGCCGAACGGCGTGGCGACCGAGTCGAGGGCCACCGATCCCACCACCAAGAGCGACACGCTACATCCTGTCCGGGGCGCTGACGCCCAAGAGGGTGAGGCCGTTCGCCAGCACCTGGCGCACGGCACGCGCCAGCACGAGCCGCGCAGCCTCCTCCGGCTCGCCGAGCACGCGATACTTGTGATACCACGCGTGGACGATCCGGGCCAGCCCCTCGAGGTAGCCGGTGACGCGGTGCGGCTCGAGCGCAGTGGCGGCCCCCGCCACGAGGCTCGGAAAGTCGGCGAGCTGCTTCAGCAAGAGGAGCTCTTCCGGCTCGTCCAGCGCCGCCGGATTCACGCCGTTCGGGGAGGCCGTTTCGGGCGCGCGCCCGGCGACACGGAAGATGCCGCTCAGGCGCGCGTGCGCCATCTGGACGTAGAAGACAGGATTCTCCTCCGTCTGGCTCTTGGCGAGGTCGACGTCGAACACGAGGTGCGAGTCCCCCCGACGCATCAGGAAGAAGTAGCGCACCGCGTCGCGCCCCACCTCGTCGACCAGCTCTCGCACGGTCATGTAACTGCCGGCGCGCTTGGAGAGCTTCATCTCCGCACCGCCCTTCATCACGGTCACCATCTGGTGCAGCACGTACTCGGGGTAACCGGCCGGGATACCCATCTCGAGCGCCCGCAGCCCGATGCGAACGCGAGTCACCGTGCTGTGATGGTCCGCGCCCTGAACGTTGATCGCCCGCGCGAAACCCCGCTCCCACTTGTCGACGTGGTAGGCGACGTCCGGCAGAAAATAGGTGTACTCGCCGCCTTTTTCCGCTCGCTTGCGCATCACACGGTCCTTGTCGTCACCGAAGTCGGTGGTCTTGAGCCAGAGCGCGCCGTCCCGCTCGTAGGTGTGCCCTGCGGCCACCAGCCGACCCAACGTCTTTTCGACTTTGCTGCTCGTGTACAAGGACGACTCGAGGAAGTAGACGTCGAACTTGACGCCCAGGGCCTGCAGGTCCGCGTCCTGCTCCTTGCGCAGCTCCTGCACCGCAAACCGCCGCACGTGGTCGAGGTCGGCTCCCTCGGGATCGTCGGGATATGCCGCGAGGTAGCGCTCGGCGATCTCCCAGACGTACTCGCCGTGATAGCCCCCCTCCGGAACGGCGGCCGGCCGGCCGCGCAGCTCGCCGATCCGCGCCTGCACGCTCAGCGCCAGCTGCATGATCTGGGCGCCGCCATCGTTGTAATAGAACTCCCGCGTCACGCGCCACCCCGTCCAGTCGAGCAGCGACGCGATCGCGTCGCCCAGCGCCGCCTGGCGGCCGTGGCCCACGTGCAGCGGACCGGTGGGATTGGCGGAGACGAACTCGACGTTGACAGGCTTGCTCTGCCCGGCGTCGCCTCGACCGTAGCGGTCGCCGGCCGCCAGCACCGTCTCGAGCACGCCGGCGAGCTCGGCTTCGGCGAGGAAGAAGTTGATGAACCCCGGTCCGGCGACGTCGATCTTACGAACGAGCCCCTGGGGAAGCTCGAGCGCCGCGATCAGCCGCTCGGCCACGACCCGAGGCTTGGCTTTGAGCGCTTTGGCGAGCGTCAGCGCGAGATTGGTCGCCACGTCACCGTGCGCTGGATCGCGGGGACGCTCGAGCTCGATATCCGGGGCCGCCACGGGCGCGCCCAGCCGCGCCGCGGCATCCGCCAGCGCCGCACGGATCGGCTCGTGCGCCCTCACTTGTCGCCGGAGTCTGTTTTCTTTTTCTTGGGCTTCGCGCCCTCGGGCGTTTTCGACTCAGGCGTGGGCTTCGACTCAGGGGTGGGTGTGGGCTCCACTTTCCCCTCCTGCTGCTTCTCACCGGCCCGCTTGTAGTCCGTGATGTAGAAACCGGAGCCCTTGAAGACAAGGCCGGTCCCCCCGGAGATCTGCCGCTCCGCCTGCCGGCCGCACACGGGACACTTCTCGCGACGTTTGTCGTGCATCGTCGGAAAGAACTTCTCGAACACGTGCCCCGCCGGGCATTTGTACTCGTAGGTGGGCATCAGACAAGAACTTAAGCGGCGCGGACCGGACGGGTCAATCGGGCTGCTAGAACTCCCGCTTCTTCATCTCCGAAAAGAAGTCGCGCAGATCCACGTCGTCCTCTCGCTCCGGCGGCAGCGTATCATCGTATTGCCGTCGCCGGGTCGGCTTGGGCTTGGCCGCCTTGGCGGCGTTCTTCTTCGCCAGGGCGGCAATCTTCTGGTCGTCGCTCTTCGACATCGCCGCTCCTCCCCGTAATGTCCGCCAGGAAATCTCGTGTCCGACGCAGGCCTAGGCAAGTGCCGGGGCACAACAATCGCGGGTCCCGGGACGTAGGCTTTGAAGTTGGAGCACTTTCCACCCCACGGGAGGACACATCATGAAGCTGCCGATCGCATTGGTATGCAGCGTGGTCCTGGCCGTCGCGGCGTCCGCTGCCCCGGCGCAGAGCCCGTCATCGGGAGGCGGCCCGGGGCGCTCCGGGTTCGGGGAGCGACGCATGCAGGCGCTGCTCAAGGGGATCACCCTGACGACCGCACAGCAGGCGAAGATCGACTCCATCCGAGCGCGCTATAGCACCCAGCTGCCGGCATTCACACCTGGCACACCGCCCGATTCGACGACCCGCGCAACAATGCGGGAGGTGTTCCGGCGTCAGGACGACGAGATTCGCGGCGTGCTGACCGCCGATCAGCAAAAGACCTGGGACCAGAACGTCGCCGAGATGCGCGCCCGTCGCCCCGGAGGGCAGTGATTCGAGCGGCGTCGACGACACGGGGCGCCACACGGCGCCCCGGTCACGGCCCGATCCGCCACGCTGTGCTGAGCTCCGTGCTTCCCCACTTGATCCGCAGCACTCCACGCAGGTCGGCGTAGCCCGTGCTCGGTCGCGCCGCCTCGGGCACGAGATAGATGCTGAGGGAACCCTCCGGCTCCGCGAGCGCTCGGCTCGCGAGCGGCACGCGCCCGACGTCGCGCCCGGCATCGTAATCGGTGCCCCACTGCCCCGTGCCGCGGTTGACGATCAGCTGCCACCCGGCGTGTGTGTACAAGGCGAACAGCGAGTAATCCCCGCGGGGCAGCTTCAAGTCCCCCAGCGTCAAGTCGACGTCGCTGTGGAGCGTGGTCGCCATGTTCGCGCCCAAGCGCCACACGGTATCGAGGGGAACGAGCCCGCCCTCCACACGCCGGCCGCGCGCGTGAGGCTGGCCGTAGGTGATCACGATCCGTGAGGGCCCGGAAAGACTCGCATCCTCCTCGAACCAGCGGGTGCCGATCCGCCGCGCGTTCAGGTGCACCTCGACCGACGCGAAGCTGCTCGCGGCGATGCGGAGCGGCGGCTCCGGTTCTTGGGAGACGGCGGCGAAGAGCACTGCGGCGAGAGCGATCACGTTGATCTCCCGAGGTCGGTCAACGCTGCCACAGACGAGGCGGCAGCGCGAAATAGATGGCGATGACGGCGCTCACGATCAGGCACGCGGTGGCACTCAGGGCGGCCACCGCGAGGGTGCCGGCGTAGAGCAGCGGGCCCATGGCGTATTGACGGGTGATCGAGTCGACGTGAACGTGCTGCACCACGAGGCCACTGCGCCGCGCATGGCGCCACAAGAGATTGAAGATCAGTGCCAACACGAGAAACGTCGCGCTGTACATCATTCCAGCGATCCGCTGGTCGGGCCCGAGCAGGTGTTCGGCCAGCAACGCGGTGGGAAACGGTACCCAGGTAACGCCGAGCAGGAGCAGGAGATTCAGCGCGACGAGGCCCTCGTCATTGCGCTGGATCAACGCGAACAAGCGATGGTGATTGATCCACATCACTCCGATAGTGGCGAAGCTGGCGATGAACGCCAGGTACGACGGCCACAGGCGCGCCAGGGCCGGACCGAGCTCCCCGGGGACCCCTGCGGGCGGCACTTTGATCTCGAGGATGAGTAGGGTGATAGCGATCGCGAAGACGCCATCGCTGAAGGCTTCCAGGCGCGATGTCGGGCCCATCACCGTGGCTCCTCGTTGCCCTAAGCTGCGGGTCGACGCTCGCCGGCGCAACGGCACGAAACAACAGAGCCCCGGGCATCTGCCCGGGGCCCCAACCTTGTAGCAGCTACTCTTGCCCTACGGCGTCACCGTTCCGAAGTCGTTACCAAGGAAGCGGATGTCGACTCCGTCCGGGATGACGACGGTATATCCGAAGCCGCCCGCTGAGCACACGGTGCCGCTCATCGGCACCGTCTGCCGCCAGCCGGTCTGCGGTACCTCGCACACCAGGTAGGTGCCGCCTGGTAGACCCGGGAAGACGTAGTCCCCGGTGCCGTTGGTCGTGGTCGTTTGGCTCACCGGCCCGCTGAGCTCGATGACCCAGCCAAACAGACCGGGCTCATTGGCGGCGCGCCAACCGCTGGCATCGAGGTCATTGAACGCCGTCCCATCGATCTCTCCAAGCCCCGAAGCCGGTGGGGGCGGAGGTACGGGTGGCGGTGGCGGCGGGGGCGGCGGCGGCGGTGGAGGAGGCGGCGGCGGCGGTGGAGGAGGCGGCAGCGGATCGCCGACGACGCAAGTCTGGTCCTGCTTAGCGTCGCGCCGATGCGAGGCGTCCTGGCGGTGCAGCGCATCCCGCCGGACCTCAAATGACCGGGCCGACCCGCCGCGCGCGGCGGGGTGTGCTGTATCGCATTTCTCGCCATCATCGTCCCGATCCACGTCGCCGCCCCGCACGTTCGATTGCCGAACGGCGTCGTTGTCCCTACCGGACGACCTCGTGAGATCTTGGGACACGGCCGCGACGAGCGGCGTGGCGACCAAGGCGAGCAATACCATGAAAACACGCATCGCTCTCTCCCTATGAGTGAGAGACTACTCTGAGGAGGGGGCGCTGCGGCCTCAGTGAACCCTAGGCGCTCTCAAGTTTCGCTGAGGGCGCCCATTCCCGGCTGTGCCGGGGATCACGCAGGCAACCTAAGTCAAATGGTCTCCGCTATTTGCCGAACCGCCGGGTGCCGCGTGCCTCACTGCGCGTCGAAGCCCGCGAATTCCCCCCGCTGGTACACGTTCCCTTTATACTCCTGGTCGGCGTGGATCCCGATCTTCGAGCTGTAGTACGCTCGCACCGTTGAGCGCTTGAGCTCCTGGAAGAAGTGCTCGGCGGGGGTCTTGGGGTCCTGCTCCCCCGCCGCCATCCGCGTGAGCGCCGCAACCCGCTGGTCGGCCGAACCCTGCAGGAAGGCCTGCCCGTTCAGCTCCTGCGACAGGGCGTCGACGGCCGCGAGCCCCGAGCGCCACTTGGTCTGCTGCTCGGGCTCGAGCGACTCGGCCAAACGGAAATCGATGTAGGCCGCCACGCCGGCGGCGCGGGCGCCGGGAGAATGGGCGTCCGCCGGGATGATCAGCTCCGCCAGCTCATCGAGCAGCGCGAGCTCCGGCCCCGTGAAAAACTTGGGGGCCGTCTGGAGCGCGGGCTGCGCCGCGGCCGGCCCCAGCTGGAGCAACGGAGTGGCGAGCGCTGCGGCGGTCACTTCGAGCATCTCGCGGCGCGAGAGCGACTCCGCCACGCGCGCGTCGTGATGTGCCGCGTCGGTCATAGGGTCCCCTTCCTGAACTCGTCCGCCAGGTGTTCACACGAGCGCCATGCCAGGGCCATGATGGTCCAGGTGGGATTCTGGCACGACGCGCTCACGTGACTCGACCCGTCCACGACGAACAGGTTCTTCACGTCGTGAGACTGCTGGAACTGGTTGAGCACCGACGTCTTGGGGTCGCTTCCCATCCGCGCCGTGCCCAGCTCGTGAATGGACCACCCCTCGGTGAGGATCTTCTCGTCGGTCCCCACGACCTCGATCCCCGCCGCCTCGAGCATCTCGCGCCCTGCGACGACCATGTCCTCGCACATCTTGCGCTCGTTGTCGCCAAACTGATAATGGAAGCGCAGGACGGGGATGCCCCACGCGTCTTTCGCGTCGGGATCGAGATCGACGTAATTCTCGTAGCGCGCCAGCACCTCGCCGAAGGCACCCATCCCGATGAACGCCCCGGCGTGGTCACGCACCTCTTTCTTGAATTGCGCGCCGAATCCCGGCGTCCCCATGGCATTCCCCGGGAAAATCGAAAAGCCACCGCTCCCCTCGAAGCCGTAGCCACGGACGAACCCCGGTTGACGCTCCTTCAGGTTGCGGAACCGGGGGATGTAGAACCCTCCCGGCCGGCCGTCGTCGAGCGTGGGTGGTTTGCCGACCAAATCTTTTACGAGCCCCGTGACCCCGGGGCCCATCACGTGTTCGCAGAAGTTGTGTCCCACGTGCCCGCTCGAGTTGCCGATCCCGTTGGGATGCTGGGGCGAGCGCGACAACAGCAGCAGCCGCGCCGACTCGAGCGTCGACGCGGCGACAATCACGACCTTCGCCTTGGCCTCGTAGGACTTGTGCGTGGCGCTGTCGATAAACCCGATCCCGCGCGCCTTTCCGGTGTTGCGGTCGACGAGCACTTCGTGCGCGATCGAGTTGGTGCGGATCGTGAGGTTCCCGGTGTCCATCGCGGGGTAGATGAGCCCCGTGGGTGAATCGAATACGGCGTGGATGTCGCACCCGCCCGGCCGCCGGTCGCAGGCGCCGCGGCCGTAGCACTTGCTGCGGTAGCGGTTGTGCTTCAAGCCGTCCGTCGTCACACCGGCGCGGTACGGCGTCAGGACGCGCCCCATTTTCTTCAGGCTTTCGCGCAGCCTCACCTCACCGAACGTGAGCTTGTTGGGACGCTGGAACAGGCTGTCCGGCAGGTGCGGCAGGTTTTCCTTGACGCCCGAGATGCCGAGGTAGAGGTCGACCTTGTCGTAGTAGGGTTCGACGTCCGCGTACGAGATCGGCCAGTCGTCGCCGTACCCGTCGTGCGTTTTCCCCTTGAAATCGTAGTCGGACAGACGCAGCGCCAGGCGGCCCCAGATGTTCGTCTTCCCCCCGAGCGCGCGCGCACGCACCCAGGCGTACTTCGTTCCGGTGTAGGGATGATCCTTCTCGTCGACGAGGATGTTCTTGACGTAGTCGGACCCGCCCCACCCGCCGACATAGGACATGACGTGCTTGAACGTGCTGTTCTTCGCGTACGGTGGGGTCCGGATGGTGTACTCGTTGAACGAGAGAGCATGGTATCCCGGTGGCGCGTCCCCCCGTCGGGCGTGATCGTACGGCCACTGCATCGAGCGGAGCTCCTGCTCGATCGGCAGCTTCTTGCCGGCCTCGAGCATGAGCACCTTCAGACCGCGCGTCGTCAGCACGTGGGCGGCCATGCCGCCGGCCGCGCCCGATCCCACGATCACCGCGTCGTAGGTCTTGGACAGGTCGACGTCCTGCGCGAGCGGTGGGGGGACCCTGACGAGGGTCATCGGCGCCTTCCTCCCTATTTCGGCTGTTGAACGGTACGCAGGTACGGCTTGTGAGTCTTGAAGCCCTGCGGATACTTCTTGCGGGCGTCCTCGTCCGAGACCGAGGCCGGGATGATCACGTCCTGCCCCGGCTTCCAGTTCACGGGCGTCGCCACCGTGTGCTTCGCGGTGAGCTGCACCGAGTCGAGCAGGCGCAGCACTTCATCGAAGTTGCGGCCGGTGCTCATGGGATACACGATCATCGCCTTGACCTTCTTGTCCGGACCGACCACGAACACCGAGCGGACGGTCGCGTTCTCCACCGCGGTGCGCTTCCCGCCGCCCGCGTTCGGGTGGATCATGTCGTACAGCTTGGCCACGGTGAGGTCGGCGTCGCCGATCAGCGGGTAATTCACCGCATGGCCCTGGGTCTCCTTGATGTCGTTGACCCAGCGGGCGTGGTCACTCACGGGGTCGGCGCTGAGCCCGAGAATCTTGGTGTTGCGCCGGTCGAACTCCGGCTTGAGGCGGGCCATGTAACCGAGCTCCGTGGTGCAGACCGGCGTGAAGTCCTTCGGGTGCGAAAACAAGATCGCCCACTTGTCCCCGATCCATTCGTGGAAGTGAATGGTGCCTTCGGTCGTCTCGGCGGTGAAGTCGGGCGCTTCGTCACCAATGCGGATCGCCATGGTCAGGCTCCTTCCCCTGGACGCGGATGCCAACGGACGGGCGCTAAAACTACGCGTCCGTCAATCGGTCGGCGAGCCGTCACCGCAAGTGCCGGCTCGGATCCCACACCGCCACGCCGACGCGCGAGTCGGCCGTCCCGTAGTACAGGTACCAGCGACCGTGGAACGGGACCAGCCCCTCCACGAACGTCGTTCCTTCCTGGTACTGCCCGGTCCGCTCGTAATCCTCGGTGGGCTTGAGGAACGGCCTGTCCGAGCGGGCGATCAGCTTGAGCGGGTTGCCGGGATCGAACAGGGCCTGTCCCCCGGTATACACCCGCGCGGGAAGCGTCGGGTCGCCATACTCGCCGCTGTTGCCCGCGTTATACAGCAAGAGAATCCCGTGCGGCGTGAGGAGAGCCGGCGGACCGGCCTCTACCAGCCAGGAGTCGAAGTACCCCGGGCGGGGCGAGAGGACCTTGACCAACCGGCCGCTCGAATCGGCCAGCGGCGTCCAATCGACCAGGTCGTCGGAGGTCGCGATGAGAATGTCGGGGACGTTGAAGTACATCCAGTACTTCCCGCGCAGCGCGGTTGCGATGACGCGGTCTCCGGCCACTTGGCCGAGGATGGCCCCGGACTTGGATTCCAGATCCCGATACTTCCCGCCGCCCGCCCGCGCAAAGGCGGGACCGTGCTTGATCCAATGGATCATGTCCCGGGACGTCGCGATGGCGAGCCGCGGGATGTCGCGGTTCCACTGGGTGTACGTCAGCACGTAGGTGCTGTCCCGCGCCTCGATGAGACGCGGATCCTCGACTCCCCCGGGCCATTCGAGCTGCGCCTGCGCATCCCGGTCCGGGTACAGCACCGGCGCGCTGGCGCGCGCGAAGCGCAGTCCATCCGCGCTCGTGGCCAACCCGAGCCGCGACGTATGGTGGCCGATTTGCATGTCGCCGCTCGCGTCCTCGGCGCGATACAGCACGTACACCTTCCCGTCTCTCACCACGGCGGCCGGATTGAAGGTGGCGTACTCCTCCCACCGTACGATGCTGTCGTTCACGGGCGAGCGGAATGTCGCGGCAGGATTGGGCGTGAGGACCGGGTTGACCCGTGGAGGCTTTTCGAAGGGCCCGAACATCCACCCTGGTCCCTGCCCGCACGCCGGCCGCACCAGCACCGAGCCCAGCAACGACAACCACGCTAGCGCGGCCACAGCCATGCGAACATGGCGGCGGTGAGCAGCGCGTAGATCAACCCGTCCACCGTCGACTTGATCGTGGTCGTCCACGCGCGGCGATACCAGATCGACATCTGCCACAGCGCCGCTGCGTATCCCACGAACGCCGTGACGCCGGCGAACCGGAAGACCTGCAGGGACGGGGCGCCCGCGGGGAGCGCGCGTCCGGCCACGTATGCGGCGAAGCATCCGACGACCAGGGCGTACAGGAACCACTGCACGAGCTGCGTCCTCATCGACATGGAGCCGCGGGGCCACACGGTAAGCATCAGCACGGGGCCCTGCTTGAACTTTTCGAGGAACTGCGGGGAGCGCATCTCCGCTCTGCTCGACGGGCGGGGCATCATGTAGTCCCCCGGCGGGATGGCGAGCGGCCGGAGCGCGTCCATCACACGGTCTTCGCTCGACAGCTTGGGGTAGTCACCCTTGTGCCAGGGTGACGCCATGTGGATCAGCGAGCTCACGACGAAGACGAGCACCGACGACAGCAGGATCGGAAGCCACAGCGCCAGCAGTCCTGTCATGACGACCTCCCTCATTCCATCAGGTTCTTCACCACCGCGGCGAGCGCCTGCACCTTCGCCTGATCGCCGGCCCCCTGGGAATCACCGTTCAGCTGCGTCGCCAGCGGCGCCAGCGCATCCCGGCGTTGCTGTCCCGACAGCCGCTCGGCGCGCGCCAGCGCGGTGCGGGCGGCCGCCACTTTGTCGGGCGCCAAGCTGTTGGAACGGGCGAGCTGGTCCAGGTAGGCGCGCGCCACCACGACGCTCGCGGGCCACACCAGCCTGGGCTGCTCCTGGACGTTCAAATAGTCCAGGTGCACGAGCTTCGCCGCGTCGATCTCGTTCTGGGAGAGGAACCCGCTCGGCTGCAGCTCGAGGATATCGAGCCCCCGGGCGATCTCCGCGCTCACGATGTAGCCGTTGTACCAGTAGGCGGACCACGAGCCCGCGCCGACCAGCTTGGTCGAGTCCATCGGACCGCGGTCGAAGTAGGCGATCTCCTTGGGATGCGCCGGATCGGTCCAGTCGAACACCGAGATGCCGCCCTGATACCAGGCCTGGACCATGATGTCGCGCCCCGGGATGGGGATCAGCGAGCCGTTGTGGGCGACGCAGTTCTCGAACGGCGTCTGCGGCGCCGGCATCTTGTAGTAACTCCGGAACGTCATCGTGTCGTGGACCAGGGTGAAGATCGCGTCCGCCCCCCACTCGGGCTTGTCGGTCGCGCGGCACTTGGGCTGCCCGCCGCCGCCCCATTCGTCGGAGAAGAGGAGCTTGGTCCCGTCGTTGTTGAACGTCGCCGAATGCCAGTAGGAGAAGTTCGAGTCCGCCACGGCGCCGAGCCGTTTGGGGTGGGCCACGTCATGGATGTCGAGCAGCAGGCCGTAGCCGCCGCACGCACCGCCGGCCAACCCGATGGCCGGATAGACGGTGATGTCGTGGCACTGGGTGGGCCCGGGGCGCACCCCGTTCTTCATACCGGGCGGCGGGCCGCCCACGAGCGCGTCCACGATCCCCTGGATCGCCCCTCGCAGCGCGGCGCTGTCCGCGCCCGTCGGCGCGCCGGTCCCCTGCCGGGCTTTCACGATGCTGTCGAGCCTCGGCTGGATGAATCCCGGCGGCAGGACGTATTCCGTGCCGTGCACCAGCACCGTGTAGCCACCGTGGGCCCGCGCCTCGGCGGCGGCCTGCGTCGCGGCCGCGATGTCCTCGGGCGCCTCGGCGTGTGTGGCGGCTTCCGTGAGATCGTTGAAGATCCGCGGCGAGCTCACGATGCTCGCCAGCTCCGGATGCGCGAGCGGCACCTTGATGACTTCGATGCGGAACAGCGCCGAGTTCGGGTCCTCGTCCGGGGCCAGCTTCGAGCATCCCGGGAGCTCGTTCGGCGACCGCACGCCGGCCGACCCGGAGACGTAGATGTACACGTTGTCCTGGTCGGTGGGATCGTCCACCACGGTGTGGGTGTGCGACCCCCGGCAGGTCTGCACATTCCCGATGTACTTCGGATTGGCGATGTCGGTGATGTCGAAGATGCGAATGCCCCGTAACCGGACCGCGCTCACCGAGTCGTGCACCCCCTCCGTACCGCAGTCGAGGCGGCCGGACATGCCCTCTCCCGATACGAACAGCAGGCTTTTGTAGACGGAGACGTCGCTCTGCGAGGCCGGGCAGAGAAACCCGATCTTCAGCCGCGGCTTCTTCGGGTTCGCAATGTCCCAGACCTGATAGCCGTTGTAGTTCCCCTGGATGACGTAAGGGCCGGAGAACGAGAGGTCGGAGTTGGTGACGCCGGCGAACTTCTCCGACGGCCGCGTTTTCGAAACCACCCGCAGGTTCCAGGTCGCTTCGCCGGCGTTCATCTCCCCCGCGCGCAGGCCGACGCGTCGGTCGGGGGTAGGCGCCGTAGTGGACATATCGAGCTTGGCCGTGGCGCAGGCGGCGAGGGACAGCGTGACGGTCGCGAGCGACAGAGACAACGACGCAGATTTCACTGTGGGCTCCGGTGGAAGGCTTCGAGCATGCGGTTCATGCGGTCGATTTCGGTCGTCTGATCGGCGTATACGTCGGAGGCGAACCGGTAAACGATCTCTTCTTCGCCCCCGCCCTGCGAGCCGAACAACTGGTTCACCATGGTGATGGCACCCTGGTGGTGCTGGATCATGAACTTGAGGAACAACCTGTCGAACTCGAGACCCCGCGAGCTGTCCAGCTGCCCTAATTGGTCGGGGGTCAACATGCCGGGCATCATCGACGTCGCCATGCCCGGCATCGTGTGGTGAGCGGGGTCCGCCTCCGGCACGGGTTCATGCCGGTCCCCGAGCCAGCGCTGCATGAGAACGATCTCGTCGCGTTGGCCTACGACGATGCGCTCGCACAAGGCGCGCACCGCGGCGCTCGCACCGTGCGAGGGCGCCCAGCCGGCGATCAGCACCGCCTGCGCGTGGTGGCCGATCATGCCGGCCATGAAGTGCACGTCGGCCGACGTGAAAGGAGCGGGCGAGACAACCCGCGGCGACGGCCCCTGATTGGTAGTCGTGGCGCAGGCCGCAGCGGCGCAGACCGCGAGGAAGATCCGCTTCATCGCCCCTCACTCCATCCCCGCTCGGCCCTCGCCCCTCCCCGTGGCCAAGTCCGTTACGGCGGCGGCGAGCGCCCGCACCTTGCCCTGATCGGCGGCTCCCGGGGAATCACCGTTCAGCTGGGTGGCCAGCTGCGTGAGCGCGTCCCGGCGCGCGCGCCCCGACAGCCGTTCGGCGCGCGCCAGCGCCGACCGCGCGGCCGCGACCTTGTCGGGCGCCAGACCGTTCGAGCGCGCCAGTTGGTCCACGTAGGCGCGCGCCACCGCGAAGCTCGGGGGCCAGACCAGCTTAGGCTGGTCCTGGACGTTCAAGTAGTCGAAGTGCACGAGCTTCGCTGCGTCGATCTCGTTCTGGGACAACAAGCCGCTCGGCACGAGCTCCAGCACGTCCAGCCCGCGCCCGATTTCCGAGCTGACGATGTATCCGTTGTACCAGTACGCGGACCACGAGCCGGCACCCACGAGCTTGGTGGAGTCCATCGGGCCGCGATCGAAGTAGGCTATTTCTTTGGGATGCGCCGGATCGGTCCAGTCGAACACGGAAATGCCGCCCTGATACCAGCCCTGGACCATGATGTCGCGCCCGGGGACCGGGACGAGCGAGCCGTTGTGAGCCACGCAGTTTTCGTTCGACGTCTGCGGCGCGGGCAGCTTGTAGTAGCTCCGGAACGTCAGCGTGTCGTGGGCCACGGCGAAGATCGCGTCGGCTCCCCACTCGGGCTTGTCGGTGACGCGGCACTTAGGCGCGAGACCCCCGCCCCACTCGTCGGTGAACAACAGTTTGGTGCCGTCGTTGTTGAACGTCGCCGAATGCCAGAACGCGAAGTTCGAGTCGGCCACGGCGGCGATCCGGCGCGGGTGGACCGGGTCACGAATGTCGAGCAGCAAGCCGTACCCGGCGCACGCACCACCCGCAACTCCCATGGCCGGGTAGACGGTGATGTCGTGGCACTGGACGGGCCCGGGCCGGGGCGCATTCCCGGGGGTGGGCGGGTTGACGATGCGATCCACAATGCCTTGCAGGCCGGCCCGCAGCGCGGCGCTGTCGGCGCCGGTCGGTGCTCCGCTCCCCCCGCGCGCCTTGACGATGCTGTCGAGCCGCGCCGCCACGAAGCGTGGCCCCACCACGATTTCCGTGCCGTGTATCGTCGCGGTGAACCCGCCCTTGGCGCGCGCTTCGGCGGCCGCCTTCGCCGCGGCGGCGATGTCCTCCGGCGCCTCGCCGTGCGATTCCCGCGCGGCCAGGTCGGCGAGGATCGCCGGCTTGCTCACCACGTGCGCCTGCTCGGGATGGGCCAGGGGCACCTGGATCACCTCGATCCGGAACCGCTCGCTATTGGGATCCTTGTCCGGCGTCAGGTCCGAGCATCCGGCAAGCTCATTGGGCGAGCGGACCGGGGCCGAGCCCGACACGTAGATGTAGAGGTTCGCCTGGTCGCTCGGATCGGTCACGACCGTGTGGGTGTGTGAGCCGCGGCAGGTCTGCACGCTGGTGATGGGCTTGGGGTGCGTGATGTCCGAGATGTCGAAGATGCGGATGCCGCGCATGCGATCTTTGCTCACCGAATCGGGCACGCCCTGGGTGCCGCAGTCGAGCCGGCCGTTGAAGTCCTCGCCGGACGTGAACAGCAGGTTGCGGTACACCGAGACGTCGTTTTGCGCGTCGGGGCAGACGTAGGTGGTGACGAGCGTGGGATGGCCCGGCTGCGCGATGTCCCACACCTGCAAACCGTGGAAGTTGCCCTGGATGACGTAGTGCCCGGTGAAGGCGATGTCGGAGTTGAGGAAGGCGAAGTCGCCGGGATTGGTATCGTCCGTGAACTGCGCCGGCTTCGGCCCCGCGGATACGAGGCGCAGGTTCCACGCCGCCTGAGCGGCGTTCATCCACCCCGCGCGCAGCCCGACGCGCGGGTCCGGGCTGGGCGCCGTGGGAGACATGTCGAACTTCGTGGCGCTGGCGCAGGCGGCGACGACCGTGCCGACGGCGAGCAAGACAAGCTTGGATCTCACGGGGGGCTCCGTTCAAGGGGTTGAGACAGGCCATCGAGCATCCGGGTCATGCGGTCGATCTCCGTCGTCTGATCGGCGCTCACGTCGGAGGCGATTTGAAACAACGGCCCGTCCCGGGCGGCGCCCGGGGTGTCGACCAGTTCGCGCACCATGGTGAGCGCGCCGCGGTGGTGCTGGATCATGAAGGTGAGGAACAGCCGATCGAACTCCGGCCCGCGGGCGGCGTCGAGCTGCGCCAGCTGCGCGGAGGTCAGCATCCCGGGCATGAGCATCGAGTGCTCCATGCCGGGCATGGTGTGGCCCCGCGCGTCGGCGTCCGGCACCGGCTGATGGCGGTCCCGCAGCCAGCGCTGCATGACGGCGATCTCGTCGCGCTGCCCTACGACGATGCGCTCGCACAGGGCGCGCAGGGCCGGACTCGCATCGTGCGCCGGCGCCCAGCCGGCGATCAGCACTGCCTGCGCGTGGTGGGCGATCATGCCCGTCATGAACTGCACGTCCGCCGCACTGTACCGGGGCCGGGCGTTGTCGGCCTGGCCCTGCGCCGCCGTCGCGACGAGGACCAGCGCCCCCGCCCCGACCACGCACGCTCGCGTCATGCGGCTCGACCCCCTGGTGCCCACGCGCGCTAAAGCTGCGGGCGACTCGCGCGTCGGGCAAGGTCTTCCTAGGCCGCGGCACCCCCGCTGGTTTTCGAAGCGGCCCAGTTCAAGACCATGAGGCACGGCACGACGTACGGGAAAATCCCGTACAGGGTGTCACTCACGGAGTGCGAGTGGCGATCGACCGCCCAAAACACCTGCACGCAGAACACGGTGGCGAGGAGCACCAGCACGAAGGCCTGCCAGGTCACCGGCCGGTACACCCAGCCCCACGCCACGAACCAGCGACGCTGCACCATGATTCACCTCCCGAGAGCGCGGATAATCCAGTCGAGCAACGCGAGGGGTATCGGCAAGAGCGTGAGCCCGACCGAGAACGCGAAGCCGTAGCGAAACATCGCCGGACCGACCACGGCGTACCCATCGCCCCACCGGCGCCGGATGTACAGCTCGGCGGCCGCCCCTCCACTGTAGCACAGGTTCGCGAGCACGGCATACGCCACGATGCCCACGAGGCCCAACGGGACGCCCGGCGAGGCGCGAGGCGGGAGCAGGCCGAACAGGCTTTGGGCGGCGAGGGAAAGGACGCCGGCCACGGCCAGGACCGCGTTGTACACCGGGCGCCGACTCTCCCACCACCCGAGGATCGACCACGCGCTGCGAGGCGCGTACACCGGCGAGAAGAAGAAACGCACCAGCGCCGACACCGAGCCTCCCTGAGGGGACGACAGGACAATGTACTTTGTGCCACAAAGTGGCGCAAGAGCGGCCGCCCTATCGGGCCTTCCAGCGACCTTGCATAATAGGCCGACGCTGCTGTGGTGCGACGCTCGTCAACCTCACGTGACACCTGGAGACGCCGTGAAGACGCACACCTATTCGCGCCGCGAATTCGTCGGCCTGAGCGCGGCGGCCGCCGGCGCATCGCTCGCCGGAAACACGCTCGGGCCGCTCCCACCCAATCTCCTGCCCGATCCCACAGCCGTTGCCGTCAGTGACCGGGTCCGCTTCGGCATGATCGGCGTCGGCATGCAGGGATCGGGACTCCTGTCGCAATCGATCAGGCTGCCGGGGGTCGAATGCGCCGCCGCTTGTGACCTATACGACGGGCGACACACGCTGGCCCGGGAGATCGTGCGACCCGATCTGCCGGTCACGCGCCGCTATCAGGCACTGCTCGACGACAAGACCATCGACTGCATCGTCGCCGCGGTGCCCGATCACTGGCACAAGCAAGTGGTGGTGGACGCGGTCTCCGCAGGGAAGGACATCTACTGCGAGAAACCGATGTCGCACAGCGCCGCCGACGGCGTGGCCATGGTCGCCGCGGCCAAGCAAGCCGGACGCATCGTGCAGATCGGCTCGCAGCGCGTCAGCTCCCAGATCTGCGCCAAGGCCAAGGAGCTGATCGCGCAGGGGACCCTCGGCGACCTGATGCTCGTCGAAGGATGGCTGGGTCGCAACGATCCCAACGGGGCGTGGGAGTACCCACCGCCGCCCGACCTGTCGCCGCGCACGCTGGATTGGGATACCTGGCAGGGGACGGTTCCCAAACGCGCCTTCGATCCCAACATCTTTGCACGCTGGCGCTGCTGGAAGGAATACGGCACCGGGCTCGCCGGCGACCTGCTGGTCCACCTGATCAGCGGCATGATGTTCATGTTGGGGATCAACGAGCCGCCCAAGCAAGCGGCGTCGGTGGGCGGGATCCGGCGCTGGAAAGACGGTCGCAACATGCCCGATGTGCACGCCGTGGTCTATTACTATGGCGAGCTCCCGGTGTACATGCGGCTCAACCTTGGCACGGAGATGCCGGAGACCTACCGCATCCAGGGCTCCAAGGGAATCCTCGAGGTGACCGGATCGACTCTGAGCTACACGCCCCAAAGCGGCAAGGATTCAGGACCCAGCTATTACACGGGCAGCTATCCCCGGGCGCTGCGGGAGGCGTACCTCGCACAGTGGCACCAGGAGAACGATCCGAAGCTGGGCGAGGCAGCGCTGTCGGAGACCGTCTCCATCAGCGGGCCCGAGTTCGACGACATCAGACCACACCTGTGGACATTCTTTGAAGCGGTGCGCACGCGGAAACCGGTGGTAGAGGACGTCGTGTTCGGTCACCATGCGGCGCTCGCGTGCCACATGGCGAATGAGTCGTACTTTCGTAAGAGCTTCGTCTCGTGGGACGACGCCACGAAGACGATCAAGACCTGACGACACCAGCTAGAGGCTCAATGGCCACGGCTGCGGGATGAGCAGCAGCATCCAGGCTGCGCCCAGCAGCGCCATGTTCTTCTTGAACATGACTGCGTCCATTTGGCGGGCTGCAGGATCGGTGACCGCCCAGTAGTTGTGGATCATGAAGGAGGTCGGCAGGAGGAAGACGGTCAGCAACAGGACTCCCCAGGTGGGCCGAATCCCCAGGAGCACGCTGGCACCGCCGAGGATGAGCACCACACCAGAGCCGAGCACGCCCAGGCGCGGAGCCGGCACTCCTTTGGCGGCTGCATACGGCGTCAGCATGCCCACGTGACGGAAATGGTCGATCCCGGCGAGCAGGAAGAACCCACCGTACAGCACGCGACCCGCCAGAAACAATAGGTGCATAAGGCCTCCGGGATGGCTCGACCAACGTCTGAGACCAGCCGCAATATGCGGGCAGCGCGTAAGCTGTGGGCCGACACGCGCGGGCGCAACGGAGGGCGCGGACCTCCGGACCCGCGATGGGCCCAGCCGTCGGGGTCGCCCTCGACGTCGAGCCAACGCTAGGACTTGATAGGCCCTTGGCCGCGCGCCGGTACCTTCGGGCGATCAAGGTCCCTCCAGGAGAGCCGAATGTTCAAGCGCGGGTGGTTCGAACGAGGCGTGGCGGTCATGCTCGTAAGCGCTCAACTGAGTGCCTGCAGCAGTTGGCATGTTGAGACCGTGTCCCCGGCGGAGGTCGTCGAGGACCGGCAGCCAGCTGCGATCCGTGTCCAGCATCGGGATAGGCGCTCCGAAGTGCTCTACCTGCCCGAAATCCGTGGCGACAGTCTCCTGGGGCGGCGGGAATGGAATGCCAAGCAGTCGGATCGAGCGGTCGCGCTCGCCGACGTGAGCGGGGTGGCGACTCGTCGACTAAGCGCGGCCCGCACGGCAGGATTGGTCATCGGCATCGGGGCAGTCGTAGGCGTCATCGTTGGCCTGAGCGCGATGCAGGGAGGGCTCGAGAATTGGGGGCAGTGATTCGGTCGCGGCCCTCCCCGGGGTCGGGCGACACAGGATGTCCTGACTACTAATGAGGGCCGATGCGGAGATTTGCCGTGGCAATGAAGATCTCGCGCAGGAACGACAGCAAGCCTCCAAAAAAGGCGACCATGGCTGCGACAAAGAGGAGCGCGACGGGCATCGAAGCGTCGAAGCCCACAAATGCGCCGACGAACAGCGTGGCGATGACCGCGCACACCAGCAGCGCGGTAACGGTACAGAGTGTGATGGCGCGACTGATGAGCCGAGCGCGGCGCGAGAGAGCCAGGAGCTCGGCGTGAGTTGACGCGGCCGCATCGGCAGGGAGTCCGGTCACCAGGTGGCTGTCGAGCGCCCGGCCGCGATCGATGATGCGCGACAGGCGGTTGGTGAGAACCGCCAACACCGCCCCGATTCCTGACAGCAGGAACACAGGCGCGACGGCGAGCTGGATCGCGTGGGCGACGGCGTTGATCCCGGTGTCGTGTTGCACGCGTCACCGTGGATGCTGCTTCATCGAGTAGAGTCGATACTTCCCAGAAGGAAGTTTGCGAATCATCGAGGCTAAGCTGTAACCGTTTGGCGGCCGGCGCAACGCGACGGGGCCGCGCTAGCGCGATAAAGCGGCTATGCGTTCCCGCCAGACACGGTCGAGTTGAGCCAGCGGAACGCGCAGCAAGCGTGCAGCGGTGTCGAGGACGGCGCGCGGTTCGCGTCCGGCGCTCGCCAAGCTACGAATGCCCGCGACACCCCCGACGTCGTAGACCATCTTGCAGAGGACCGCGAGTCCGTCGTACCCGACGTCGAGGGACCCTTTTCGCGGAGGCGGATCGGCGAGAATGCGCTCGAGCGTCAGATCAACGTGAGTATCGAGGTACTGCTTGAGCCCGGGCAGGAGGTCCTGGAAGTCGAGCCCGGCCGAGCCCCCGGTCCAGGTCATGAGCCCCTCTTGGACGAGGCCCGCGGCCTGGAGCGGGGCCAGAAAGGGCGCCAGGATGACGTGGGCGAGCTCGTGACGATAGCCCTCGCCGTTACCGGAGGAGCCGATGAACACCAGATGATCGAGCGCGTTGCTCCGCCCGCCGACCGTGTCGGCCCCGAGCGGGAAGAACTCGAGACCGGCTGCGCCCAGGGTTTCGATGAGGTCGTCGGTGAAGTAGTAGCCGATGGCTGGCGGAGGAGGCACCGCGAACGCGCGGGCGAGAGAGTCGACGTAGGCGGCGGTGGCCTGGGCGCGGGCCCGCACGAAACGCCGCTTGGGGGGATACACGAACGTGATGCGACCGATCGTTTCGTGATTCCAGCGGCGGGTCAAGCGTGGCAGCGCGTTGGCCAGCACCCACCGCCCTCCCTCACGCGTCGCGTACACCCGATAGAGGGCGAGTGGCCGCACGTCCTGACCAGACACGCTCCCGACGAGCGTGCGGATCAGATACGTGCTGTCCAGGCCGATCGCGGGGGCGAGGTGCACCACGGTGAACCCCGAGTACCCTTGGTACACATAGCTGCACAGGAGATCGACGGTGGGCCACCGCACCTGCTCGGAAGGCGACCACAGCGGGGTCGGGTGCAGGCACGACGGGCGACTGGCGAGATAGGTACGCCACAGAGCGAAGATCTCCTGGTTCGGAATTCCAGTCGTGTCGACTCCGAACCCCACCGTCACGTGCACGGTCGTATCGGGGAGTTGAGCCTGGATCGCCACACATGGAGTGAGGGCGGCAGCGACGCGTAAGGAGATGGGAAGGCGCAAGGCCTACGTCTCCTCGGCCACGGCGTGCCGCGCGAGCCGCGACTCGAGGTGCCGCCGCACGTCCGGCCATTCCGCGGCGAGGATGCTGTACATCACCACGTCACGCACCGTTCCGTCGCGCCGCAGGCCGTAATGCCGGATCACACCGTCTTTCTTTGCCCCCAGCGCTTCGATGGCCCGCTGGGAGCGAAAGTTGAAGTTGTCCGTGCGGAGGCCTACGACCTTGCACCCGAGCGCGTCGAACGCGTGCCGGAGCAGGAGCAACTTGCAGGTCGTGTTGACGTGCGTCCGCTGACGGCTCTGCGCATACCAGGTGTGCCCGATCTCCACGCGATCGATGCCGCGAACGACGTCGTGATAACGCGTCGAGCCGATGATAGTGCCGCTCGCCAGATCCCGCACGGCCCAAGGGAGCATGTGACCGTCCCGCTGCCCCTGGAGCGCGTCGGCCACGTAGGCCCGCATGCCATCGGGCGGGGGGACGGCGATGAACCACAGCTCCCACAGGCGGCCATCGGCCGCCGCGGCCGCGAGCGCGTCGTGGTGGTCTTCGGTCAGCGGCTCGAGACGGATGCCGCCCCCCTCGAGCACGATGGGTCGCACGTCGATCATGGCTCGCTAGGGACCACGCTCCCAGCGCCACACCGGCCCATCTTCCGGGTCGACGACCGTGCCGATGTGGCGGAAGCCGCATTTCAGCAGGACGCGCGTGGAGGGATTCGCCGCCGGCAAGGTATGCGCCCGAACCAGTCGCACGTGCCCACTCGCGAACGCAAAGCCGACGAGTGCGGCTGCCGCCTCCGTCGCAAACCCCTGGCCCTCGAACCCCGGTACGATGCCATAGGCAATCTCGACCATGCCCGCGGCGTCCGGCGGACCCTTGAATCCCGCACTACCGATCACGGACCGAGTCGCGCGATCGACGACGAAGAACCCGTGGTGCCACGGATCCGGCCCGCGGGCCTTCCGGAGCGCGGCAAGCCAATCGGGCGATACGTCGTCGGATACATAGAACTCTCTGAGGCGCTCAGCCCCGGGCACGCCCACCAGGTCTTCAAGCAGTTGCGGCTGGTCGATCAGGGCGAGCAGATGTTCAGCAGCGCACGGCAGCAACGTGAGGCGGGGTGTTTCGAGCGACATGCCCGGAACCGGGCCGCGGCCCAGGTCGGGGATCAGCGCAGCACCGACGAGGCCGAGTTGGCCACGTTCGGGCACTCCCCTGCCCCACGCGCTCGCACCTCGAGAATCTGTCGAACCTCCAAGTAGTGCTTCCCGCCATATATGCTCCCTGAGTCCGCCCGGACGCCACGCAGGTGAACGAAGAGCGGTTCATTCGGCGTGGTCGCCTTGAGCCGGTAGCGCGTCGCCAGCCCCGAGTCGGTGACGGTCAACAGGATCTTGGGCTGGTCGCAGAGGACGAGGGCCCCGGCTCCATCGTCGTTGACATACAGGCCGCGCACCTCGATCGGACGCCCGCAGGCGACGAGCAGACCGGAGATCGCGACGAGGCTGGGGAGGCGCATGGGTTCAAACTACGGGCCGTTCGCGGGAACGGAAAGTGGCGCATAGGTTAGATCGGTCCACGAGCGCCGTCTCCTCCGACAAGGACACCGCCATGATCTTCGGCATCACGACGTTCACGCTGATGCACGTGGTGTTGAGCCTGATCGGCATCCTCGCCGGTCTCGTCGTCGCGGGAGGGCTCGCCAGCGGGAAACGGCTCGGCCGCTGGGCCCTCGTCTTCCTGGTGACCACGGTGTTGACGAGCGTCACGGGCTTCGGGTTCCCCTTCGTGACCCTGCTGCCGTCACACATCGTGGGGATCGTGTCGCTCGTGGTCCTGGCGGCCGTCGTCGTCGCGCAGTACGTCAAGCATTTCGCGGGGGCGTGGCGGCGCATCTACGCCGCCGGCGTCGTGCTCGCCACGTACCTCAACACGTTCGTCCTGGTCGTGCAGCTGTTCCGCCGGCTGCCTGCCTTGATCGTCTCCGCGCCCACCCAGTCCGAGCCGCCGTTCGCCATCACGCAGCTCCTGGTGTTGGCGCTCTTTGTCTGGCTCGGGCTTGCCGCGGACCGAGGGTTCCGCGCCGCGTCGATCGGCCCGTCTTGAGATCGTAGCGCATGATCGGGCGGGCCGGCGCGCGGCGGACGACCGTCTTGAATCCGGCACGCGCAAAGGTGGACGCATACCCGGTCCCCGAAGCACTCGGTGACACGTCCGCATCAAAGGGATAGGCTTCCAGCGCGGGGGCGTGAGCGCGCCTGGCGGCTTCCAGCGCCGCAGCGATCAGTGCAGACGTGATGCCGTGCCTGCGATATCCCTTGCGCACATAGAGGCAGGAGAGCGACCAGACCGGCACGTCGTCCACGCGCTTGAGCCGCCAGGTACGATCAAGCCACGGCACGGACTCGCGCGGCGTAAGCTGACACCAGCCCACGGGCACCTCGCTGTTGAACGCGAGCAGGCCCGGCGGCGGGCCTCGCCTCACGATCGTCCGGAACGCCGCCCTGTTTTCCTCACGCGGCCGCTTGCGATAGGCGCTGCCGATCCGGGCATACATGCACCAGCAGCCATTGCAGGCGCCGTTCTCGCCGAACAGGTCTTCGAGCGCGGGCCATAGATCGGGCGTGAGCGGACGCACGGTAAGCTTCACGCGGGTTGACGGGTCAGGCGGCCGCTCTTCGGACGAGACGCCAAGCCCACACGCTGAGCCCGACGCAAACGCCGAGAATGAGCGCGTCACTGGCGAAGATCCGTCGCCGGTCGACGACCTCCCAGACATGGGCGACGGTGATGACGGCGAACAGGATGCCGGTGGTAACGAGGTAGGCTTTCATGGAGTGTACCCGAGGTCCAGAACAGGGTTGAGGTAAGCGCCCAAGCTGCGGGCCGGGGCGGCAACAGACAAGACGGACTGCGGCGCTGGTCAAGCGGGCTCCTCAGTCAGGCCGCGACGTGCCATGCCTCGAACGGCCACGTTCGTCCTTTCCACGACCACGCTCCGAAACACAGCACACCCAGCAGCAGCGCGCCCAATCCAAACGCGACCACGGCGGCAGGCGTCGTCGCGAAGATGAAGATCCA
>Ga0209471_1000063_pt1 | contig 85320 bp, 88 predicted proteins | sample GraSoiAngelo_128_FD_185885 | JGI IMG/M metagenome (GOLD analysis project Ga0209471, IMG submission 185885) | Grasslands soil microbial communities from the Angelo Coastal Reserve, California, USA - 14_0927_12_20cm (SPAdes) (version 2) | ecosystem: Environmental > Terrestrial > Soil > Grasslands ...
TGGTCGAGGGCGACCTGCCGAGAAAGCCCGAGGCGCATCCGCTCCTGCCGGAGGCTTCGGGGCGCGATCGGGAGGCGCTGCTCTTTCATCTGGGGCTCTGCTCGGCGCATTCTTCGGCCGCTCTTTTCTGGCCGCGCGCCGATGAGAAGGGACGCGAGCTCGTGCGCTCCCCGTTCGCCGACGCGGCCGTGCGCGCTCTCGGCCGCGAGCCGCGTCAGGTGCCGCTCTCACCGATTCCGGCTGCCGCCGATTGCCGGAGCGCCTCGGAGCTTCTCGCGCGCGCTGCCCTCGACTCCTTCGCCGAGCCGGCCTTTCGCGTCAGCCGGGAAGGAGAGGGTCGCGCGCTTCTGGCCGCGCTGCGCGAGTCACCGCTGGCCCCGCGCCTGTTGCGCGTCGAGCGCGCCGCCCTGGCCGAGCGCGAGCGCGTCCGCGCCTTCATCCGCGAGGAGCCGGCGGGGCGATTCTCCGGCCAGCTCTCGGGCGCAGCGCTGCAATTCGCCGAGCAGCTCTTCCGCTTCGGGAGCGATGCGCCCGTCTCTTCGCGGCAGCTCGAGGACTACGCGACTTGCGCCTTCCGCACGCTGGCAAAGCGGCTCTGGCGCGTCGACCGCGACGAGGAGGACGATGACGAGCTGGGCCGCCGCGAGCAGGGCAAGCTCCTCCACCGCTGCCTGGAGAGCTACTTCCGCCGCATGGGCGACGAGCGGCGCCTCCCGCTGCGCGGCGACGCCGGGGAGCTGCAGACGCTGCGCGAAGTGGCCGCCTCCGAGATGGCCGCTTTCGCCGCCGAGGAGCACGTCGGCCACGCCGTCCTCTGGGAGTTGCAGCGCGCCGAGGCGCTGCGCACGCTCGCGCTGGTGGTCGAGGCGGAGGCCGGCAAGGAGCCGATCGAGCTGGAGCGGAAATTCGGGTTCGAGGGATCGTGGCCTCCGCTGGTGCTCGGCGAAGTGCACGTGCGCGGCGTCATCGATCGGATCGACCGCGAGCCCGACGGCACGCTGCTCGTGCTCGACTACAAGTCGTCGCGACCCGAGTCGCTGCGGCGCAGGCTGCGGGCGCAGACCCTGCTCGCGCCCGAATTCCAGCTCGCGCTCTATGCGGCGGCGGTGCGGCAGCGCGAGCCGGGCGCGCGGGTCGACGCGGCCTACCTCTCGCTGCAGACCGGCGAGCGCACTGCCACGCTGCGAAAGGCGGCGGGCCGCGACGCCGTGGACGTCGATTCGCTTCTCGCGCAAGAGCTGCCGCGCGCGGTGCAAGAGCGCGCCGGACAGATGCGGCGCGGCTTCTTCGAGGTGCGGCCGCTCAGCTGCGACTTCTGCCAGCTCGCGCCGGCCTGCCGGCTGCCTGCGCTGCCCACCGATCCCGACGAGAACGGCGGCGAGGTGTCGCGTGGCTGAGCCCTCCGTCGTCATGCTCGCCGGAGCAGGAACGGGAAAGACGCACAGCCTGGTCGAGCTCTGCGTCGAGCTGCTGCGCGGCGGCCTCGAGCCGGCGCGGCTCTGCGCCGTGACCTTCACCGAGAAAGCGGCGGCGGAGCTGAAGGGGCGGCTGCGGCAGCGCATCGATCGGCTGGCCGGAGAGGACGCCGCCTTCCGCTCCGTGCGGCGCGACCTCTCCCTGGCGCAGGTGGGGACGATTCATTCTCTCTGCGGACAGATCCTTCGCCGAAACGCCGCAGCGGCGGGAGTCGATCCCGGATTTCGCGTGCTCGACGAGGACCAGGCCCGCGCGCTGTTGCGCCCCTCGTGCGAGGCCGCGGTGCTGCGCGCGCTCGAGGAGAGCTCGGATGCGGCGCGGCGGCTCTGCGCGGAGATGGGCTTTCGCGGGCAGGGAAAGTTCGGCAGCGGCGTGGTCGATGAGCTCGCCGCGCTGCTCTCTTCGCTGGCCGAGAGCGGCCGGGCACCTGCTCTGCCACCCGAGTGCGACGACGCGGCCGAGAGGGCGGCTCTGCGCCGCGCGATGGCCGAAGTGGAGCGCGAGGGGAAATCCCCCACGGCGGTGGCGGCATTTCGTGGCGCGCGCCTCGACCATTCTCCCGGCGAGCTCGACTGGAAAGCGCTGCGCGGGGCCTACGCGGCGCTGCGAGGAGCAGCGCGGGGTCCTTTCGAGGCGCTGCTCGAGGCCGACGCTGGCGTGCGCGCCGCGCGGCTGTCGCGCGACCTCTGGCAACTGGCGACGCTCGCGGAGGAGCGCTATCGCGAGGCCAAGTCGCGCGCAGGCGCGCTCGACTTCGACGACCTGACGCGGATGTCTCGCGATCTGCTCGCCGGGAACGAAGCAGCGCGCGCGTTCGAACGGGCTCGCATCGGCGCGCTCTTGATCGACGAATTCCAGGACACCAGCCGCGCGCAGCTCGAGCTCTTCGCGCTGCTCGCCGACCGGCTGGCCATCGTCGGCGACCGCAAGCAGTCCATCTACGATTTTCGCGGCGCCGAGCCGGCCGCGGCGGAAGCCTTTGCGGCGCGCGCCCTTTTGGCCGGGGCCGAGCGGCGGGTCCTGCGCGAGTCGCGCCGGTCGCGCCCGGCGCTGGTCGAATTCGCCAATCTCCTCTTCTCGCGCGCGCTCGACGACTTCACCGCCGACGACGCGCTCGTCGCCCAGCGGGAGCAGACGGAAGCGGGGCCGTGCGCCGAGCTGCTCGATGTCTCCGGCGCCGGAGTCGAGGCCGAGGCGGAGATGGTCGCCCGCCGCCTCGCGGCCCTGCTCGCTTCCGGCGTGCGCGGCGGCGATGTCGCCATCCTCTTGCGGCGGACGACGAACCTCGACGCCTTCCGGCGCGCCCTTCTCAGGGCGCGCATCCCGCATCTCGTCCACCGAGGGCGCGGCTTCCATGAAGCGCGCGAGGTGCTCGATCTGCTCGCGCTGCTCGCCGCCGTCGTCGAGCCGGACGATGCGCTCTCGTTCGCGGCGCTGCTGCGCTCGCCGCTCGGGCCGGTCTCCGACGACGGCATCACGCTGCTGGCCCAGAGCGGCGGCCTCGACCAGCGCGCGCTCCGTGGAGCCGCAGCGCTCGCCGCCGATGACGCGGAGGCCGCGCAGCGGATCGCGCGGCTGCTCGCGCGGTTGCAGCGCGAACCGCCCTCCTCTGCGCAGCTGCTCGAGATCGCGCTGGCGGAGACCGACTACGTCGCCGCCTGCGCCGGCGGTCTGTACGGCGAGCAGGCCGCGGCCAACGTCGAGAAGCTGCTCTCGCTCGCTCGCGTCGCAGAGCTCCGCGGCGAAAGCGTGCGCGCTTTCCTCGCCTCGCTGCGCGCGCTCGCCGGCGAGGAGGCTCGCGAGAGCGAAGGCGGCGTGGTCGAGGAGCGCGACCCGCAGGCGGTCCGCATCCTCACGGTCCATGCCGCCAAGGGGCTCGAGTTCCCCATCGTCTTCGTGCCGGAGTGCGCCAGCTTCTCGGTACAGCCCTACACCAGGCGCGTCCTGGTCGACCGCGACCTGGGGCTCGCCCTCAAGATCCGCGCCGCTGACGGCGGCCGGCGGTGGGGCCCGCACGGCGCTCTTCTCCATGCGCGCAAGCAGGACCGCGAGCTGCGCCAGTCGCGCCGCCTTCTCTACGTCGCCGTGACTCGCGCGCGCGACCTGCTCGTTCTCTCGGGGCGGGCGGCGAGCGAGAAAGAATCATGGCGAGGCTTGATCGACCGCGTCGCCGGCGAGGCCGAGGAGCGCGGCCTGCTTCGCATCGTCCGCGAGGTCGAATTGCCCACCCGCCCGGCCGAGCTTCCCTCGCCCGAGGTCCTCGCCACCGACGAGATGCGCGCGCTTTTGCGGCGCGTCGAGGCTCCCCTCGCCTCCGGGCGCTCGACCATCTCGGCTGCGGTGACACAGATCGCCGACGCGGCCGTCTGCGCGCGGCGTTACCAGCTGCTGCACGAGCAGGGCCTTCTCGAGCGGCCGGGCGCCGAGCCGGACCTGCCCGATCCGCTCGGCCCCGATCGGCCGGCCGCCGATCGCGGCACGCTGGCCCATCGGCTGCTGGAAATTGCCCCCTTGCGCTCCGACCGCGCCGAGCTGGGACGGCTCCTCGCGCTCGAGGGGGCGGACGACCCGGAGGTCATCGACGCCGCCTGCGCATTTCTCCAGACGCCGCTTGCGCAGCGGATGGCCGCCGCACCCGCCGATCGACTGCACCGCGAGCTGCCCTTCGTGCTCCACCTGCGCGGCGAGACCGAGCTGCTGCTGCGCGGGCAGATCGACGCCCTGCTCCTCGATGACGGCGCGGCGACGGTCGTCGACTACAAGTTCTCCGAGACGCGCGACCTGGAGCGCTACGCCGCCCAGCTCGACGCCTACGCGCTGGCGGCAGAGGAGCTGGTGAAAGGCGCGGTGCCGGTGCGCGCGGGCGTCGTCTTTCTCCGCTCGCGCGGAGCGCCGTTCGCGGAGCGCGCTCCGGGCGCTGCCGATCGCACCCGCCGGGAGCTTCTCGGCGCCGCCGCCGCCATCGCGCACGGCCGCCGCAGCGGCAGCTGGCCCGGCGTCGAGGTGTCGCGTTGCCGGGAGCTCGGCTGCGGCTTCATCCGCCGCTGCCACCCCGAAGAATCGCCACCCACGTCGCAAAGAGAATGACCAGGAGCACCAGCACGACCGTCCAGAGCGCCCGCGGGTCGGGCCGCGTCCGGTCTAGCAGCCGCTGCGCCTCCTCGCGCTCGCCGGGCGGGCCGGACTCGATCGCCTCCTGCAACATCCGCCGCGCGCTGCGCACGTCGCCTCTCTCCAGGGTCACGCGGGCGCGCGCCAGGAGGGAGGCAGGCGCTTGTTCGATCCGCGCTTCTGCTTTCTTCCTCGCCATTCGACGCGCGCACATTATCACTGCCGCTGAGATGGAGCGGCGCTGGTGATAAGACGAGAGCGATGGCCCAGACTTCGGAGCTGATCGAATTCCGCCGCGCCTTCGTCTGGCTGCTCTGCGGCATGCTCCTGCCCAGCGTGGCGCTGGTGGCCTTCGGCGTGGTGGCCGTGGCCAACGAGCGGGCGGCGGTGGAGCAGCGCCTCTCCGAGGACTACAGCGCGCGGCTCCAGGCGCTCGACCGCGATCTCTCGTCGCGCCTCGATCGCGCCGTCGATGCCGCTGCCCGGGGCGAGAACGACCCGCTGCTCTTCTCCCTCAGCGAGCGCATCCCCGAAGACCTCTCCGAGGCGCAGCGGCGCGCCGAGGCGCTGCCCGTGGGCAGCCACCTCCTGCTCGGCTTCGACGCGCAGGGCGAACGGCGCGCCGGCGCGCTCTTGCACGCTCCGGCGCGCGTGCTCCTTGTGCAGTTCGACCTCGGCCGGGTGATCGCCGAACTGCCTTCTCTGGCCGCCGCGCGCTTTCCCCGCGAGCGCGCCCGCTTCCGCATCGTTCCGCCGGTGGCCGGCTTCGCGGCGCTGCGCCGCTTCGTCGCCGAGGTCGCCCCCGCCGGCGCGACGGCCACCATCGTGGCCCGCATCCCGCTCGGTCCGCCGCTCGACGGATCCGCGCTCGCCGCCGAGCTGCCCGGCGACGATCCCGCCGCCACCCTGGCCTTCCGCAACCGCACCCTCTACATCGCGCTCCTCGTGCTCCTCTACCTGGGCATCGGCGTCGGCTTCGGCCTCACCATCCGCGAGATGCGCCGCGCTTACCAGGTCTCGCGGATGAAGACCGACTTCGTCGCCAACATCTCCCACGAGCTGCGCACGCCGCTCACCAGCGTACGCATGTTCGCCGAGACGCTGCGGGCGGGCCGCGCCGAGAGCCGGCAGGAGGTGAGCGAATGCGTCGAGCTGCTCGCTTCGGAAGCCGAGCGGCTCTCCAAGCTGGTGGAGAAGCTGCTCGACTGGTCGCGGGTGGAGAGCGGCCGGCGCATGCTGCAGAAGGAGCCCATCGAGGTGCCGCGCCTGCTCGAGCAGATCGGCGACGCCTACCGCGCGCAGCAGCTGCCCGCCACCTACCAGATCGAGCTGGAGCCGGGACTTCCCAGCATCTCGGTCGATCGCGACGCCATGGCGCAGGTGGTGCTCAACCTCCTGCACAACGCCGTCAAGTACACCGGCCCGCACAAGCTCATCCGCTTGCGCGCCCGCCGCGCCGGACAGTCGGTGGCCATCGAGGTGGAGGACAACGGCCCGGGCGTGCGGCCGCAGGACCGCAAGCGCATCTTCGAGCGCTTCTACCGCGCCGACGACTTGCTCTCGCGCAAGACCGAGGGCACCGGGCTGGGGCTGGCCATCTCCAAGAAGATCGTCGAGGCGCACGGCGGCAAGATCGAGCTGGAGAGCAAGCCGGGCGAAGGCAGCACTTTCCGCGTCATCCTTCCGGCGGCGTAGCGCATGGCCCGCATCCTCATCGTCGAAGACGACCGCGCCATCGCCCTGGGGCTACGGCTCAACCTGCGCAAGGAAGGCCACGACGTCTGGATGGCCCAGGACGGCGAGGAAGGGCTGCGCCTGGCGCTCGAGCCGGAGGTCGACCTCATCGTCCTCGACGTGATGCTCCCCGCCCGCAACGGCTACGACGTGCTCAAGGAGATCCGCCGCCGCGGCAACTCCGCGCCGATCCTGATGCTCACCGCCAAGGGGCTGGAGGGCGACAAGATCCTCGGCCTCAAGCTGGGCGCCGACGACTACCTGGCCAAGCCCTTCGGCCTGGGCGAGATGCTGGCGCGGGTCGAGGCGCTGCTCCGGCGGCGGCCGCCGCCCAAGGCGGAGCGGGAGCGGATCCGCTTCGGAGAAGTGGAGGTGGACCTCGACGCACAAACCGTCCAGCGCAAGGGCGAGCCGGTCGAGGTGAGCGCGCAGGAGTTCAAGGTGCTGCGCCTCTTCTTGACCTCCCCCGGCCGCGCGCTCAGCCGCGAGGACATCCTTGCGCGCTGCTGGGGAGCGGAGTACGAGGGCACGCCGCGCACGGTGGACAACTTCGTCCGCTCGCTGCGGGTCAAGCTGGAGGGGAACGCGGAGGAGCCGCGCCACTTCCTCACCGTGCGCGGGCACGGCTATCGATTCGAGAGGTGACCTTGAAGTTCCACCCGACCGAGCTTCCCGGCGTGCTGCTCATCGAACCCGACGTCTTCCGCGACGGGCGCGGTTTCTTCCTCGAGACCTTCCACGCGCGCAAATACCGCGAAGGGGGGATCGCTTTCGATTTTGTCCAGGACAACCACTCGCGCTCGGAGCGCGGCACGCTGCGCGGGCTGCACGCGCAATTGCGCAAGCCCCAGGGCAAGCTCGTCCGCGCGGTGCGCGGGGAGATCTTCGACGTCGCGGTGGACCTCCGGCCCGGCTCGAAGACTTTCGGCCGCTGGACGGGCGCGACGCTGTCCGCAGAAAACTTCCGCCAGATCTGGGTGCCGCCCCTCTTCGCGCACGGCTTCTGCGTGCTCAGCGAGGCCGCCGAGGTGGAGTACAAGTGCACCGACTTCTACGACAAGGCCGACGAAATCGGCATCGCCTGGAACGATCTCGAGATCGGCATCGCCTGGCCGCTGCGCGAGCCGCTGCTCTCCGCCAAGGACGCCGCTCTGCCGCGGCTCAGCGAGGTCCGCAAGCTGCTGCAGGGCTGATCAGCCCTTGTGGAATCGCCCGCCGCTCTTCGCCAGATCCTGCAAGAGCGGCGCGGGTGAGAAGCGGGCGCCGAACTTGTCCTGCCAGCGGCGCAGCTTCTCCACCACCTGCGCAGCGCCGAGAGAGTCGGCGTAGCGGAAGGGCCCGCCGCGGAACGGTGGCCAGCCGAGGCCGAAGATCGCGCCGATGTCGCCGTCGCGCGCCGAGCGGAGGATGCCTTCGGCGAGGCAGAGCGCCGCCTCGTTGACCATCTGCAGAACACAGCGCTCGGCGATCTCGTTCTGCGGCGGCGAATGGCGCCGCTGTCCCCCCGGCAAGAGCTCGTAGACGGTGCGGTCGACGACCTTCTCCTTCGAGCCGCTCTCGCCGTAGAGGTAGAAGCCCTTCTTCGCCTTGCGCCCCAGCCGCCCGTTCTCGACCAGCTTCTCGAATCCCGCCGGCGCCTTGACCCGCTCGCCGAAGGCCTCCTCCAGGATGTGCGCGACCTTGGCGCCGACGTCGATGCCCACTTCGTCCATCAGCTGCATCGGGCCGACGGGGAAGCCGAAGTCGACCAGGGCCTTGTCGATGTCCTCCACCGCCGCCCCCTCGCTCAAGATGTGCGAGGCCTCGTTCATGTACGGCAGGAGGATGCGCGAGGTGTAGAAGCCGACGCCGTCGTTGACCACGATGACCGTCTTGCCGATCTTCTTCCCCAAGGCGACGATGGTCGCCACCGTCTCCGACGAGGTCTTCGAGGCGCGGACCACCTCCAGCAGCGGCATCTTGTTGACCGGCGAGAAGAAGTGCATGCCGATGACCTTGTCGGGCCGCTCGGCGGGCTCGGCGATCTTGCCGATGGGCAGCGAAGAAGTATTGCTGGCGAAGATGGCGTTTGGCGCCTCGCGCTCGACCTCGCGCAAGACCGCCTGTTTGACCTTCAAGTCCTCGAAGACCGCCTCGATGACGACATCGGCGGTCTTCATCCCGCTGTAGTCGGTGGCGACGGTGACGAGCGCCAGCTTCTCGTCGCGCTCGCGCCGGGTGAGCCGCCGGCGCTTGACCCGCTCCTCCAGAATGGCGGCGATCTGCTTGAGACCGCGCCCCAGCGCGGCGTCGTCCTTGTCCTTCAGCCGGACCGGGATGCCGGCGTCGGCAGTGACGTAGGCGATGCCCGCGCCCATCAGGCCCGCGCCGAGCATGGCCACCTTGTTCACCGGCCGCGGCTTGACCGAGGGATCGTCGACGCCGCTGTCCTTCTTCAGCTCCTGCGTGGCGAAGAAGATCTCCACCAGCCGCCGCGAGACGTCCCCGACCAGGAGCTCGCCGAAGAGGGACGCCTCGGTGCGATAGCCCTCTTCGGGCCCCTTCTCCACCCCGACGCGGACAGCCTCCAGCGCCTTCTCCGGCGCCGGATAATGGCCGTGCGTCTTCGCCTGCAATGCCTTGCGCGCCTGCTGGAAGAGGATGCGCCGGCCGACGGGATTCTCCTCGAGGGCGACGGTCTGCAAGACTTCCGCATCGGCCATCGATCGCAAGATTCTCGGCAATCCCCCCTTGAGATCGAGCTTGGTGCGCTGCGGCCGCAGCTCGCCCTTCGCCAGCTCCAGCGCCCGGCGGCGCGCGACGTCGCGCAAGATCGCCCGCGGCACCACTTCGTCGACGAGGCCCAGCTTGCGCGCCTTCGCCGGCCGCACCGATTTCCCGGCGAGGATGATGTCGAGCGAGTGCGCGATTCCGATCAGCGCCGGCAGCCGCTGCGTGCCGCCCGCAGCCGGCAGAAGGCCGAGCTGGACCTCCGGCAAGCCGAGCTGCGTGCGGGGCGAATCGGTCGCGATCCGATAATTGCAGGCCAGCGCCAGCTCCAGCCCGCCGCCCAGCGCCGGGCCGTGCAGGGCGGCGACGATCGGTTTGCGCTTGCCCAGTTGCTCGACGCGCGACATCGCCGCCTGCGCGCCGCGCGAGAGCGCGGTGGCTTCGGCTTGCGTCTGGATGCGCTGGAGCATCTCGATGTCCGCCCCGACCACGAAGCTCTCGGGCTTGCCCGAGGCCAGCACCACCGCTTTCACCGCCGGGTCCTCGGCGATCTTGCCGAAGACCTCCTCGAAATCCTCCTGGAAGGAGCCGCGCAGCGTGTTGACCGGCTCGCCGGGGATGTCCATCAAGAGCAGCGCCACTCCGTCGGGCCCGACCTCGACGCGGAACGCGCTCATGTCCGCTCCAGGATCACCGCCGCGCCCAGCCCGCCCGCGGCGCAGACGGAGATGAGCGCCGTGTTCTTGTCCTTCTCCTCCAGCTCGCGCAGCGCCTGGTGGACCAGGCGCGCGCCGGTGGCGCCGAAGGGATGGCCGAGCGCGATCGAGCCTCCGCGCGGATTGAGCTTCTCCTCCGGCACTTCCCCGATGGGCGCCGCTCCGCCCAGGTACTCGTCGGCGAACTTCTTCGACGCCCAGGCCTGCAGATTCGAGAGCACCTGCGCGGCGAAGGCCTCGTGGATCTCGACGAGATCGATCTCGTTCAGGGTCAATCCGGCGCGCCGCAGCGCCTTGGGCGCGGAGAAGGCGGGCGCCTGCAGGAGCTGCCAGGCGGGATCGACCGCGGCATAGGCATAGGCGCGCAGGAAACCGAGCGGGCGCAATCCCAGCTCGCGGGCGCGCTCCTCGGCGCAGAGGACCAGCGCGGCGGCGCCGTCGGTCAGCGGCGAGGAATTTCCCGCGGTGATCGAGCCGTACTTCCTGTCGAAGACGGGCTTGAGCTTGGCGTATCCTTCCAGCTTGGAATCCTTGCGAACGATGTTGTCCTCGCCGACGACGACATCGAAATTCTTGCCGGTGAGGACGCGCATCACTTCCTTGCCGAACTTGCCCTTCTCCCACGCCTGCGCGGCAAGAAAATGCGAGCGGTGGGCAAAAGCGTCCTGCGCCTCGCGGCTGATGCCGTTCTCCTTCGCCATCTTCTCGGCGCTCTCGCCCATCGACAGCCCGGTGGAGTACTCGGCGATCGCCGGCGGCACCGGCAGGAGGTCCTTGGCGCTCACCTCGGTGAAGGCCTGCAGCTTCTCCATCAGATTGCGGCCGCGCGAGGCCGCCACCACCGCCTGCGCCACCGGGCGCGAGTACATGATGGGGACGTCGCTCATCGCCTCTGCGCCGCCCACCAGCGCGAGGTCCACTTCGCCGAGAGCGATGGCATCGGCCGCCGAGGTCATCGCCTCCAGACTCGTGGCGCAGGCGCGCACCACCGAATAGGCGTCGACGTTCTTGGGCAGCCCCGCGGCGAGCCCCACCTCGCGGGCGATGTTGGAGAGCTGCACCGAAGGGATCACGGTGCCGAAGACGATCTGGTCGATGGCGGAGGTCGGGATCTCCGCGCGCTGCACCAGCTCGGCGACCACTCTCTTGCCCAGCTCCAGCGCGGAGAGATCCTTGAAAGCGGTGCCGGCTTTGACGAAAGGAGTGCGCAGGCCGGCGACGATGGCGACGCGGCGGCCGGGACGGGTGGCCATTCGAGGGAACCTCCAGAAGAGTCGCGCGGTATATCGGCGTCAGCGCTGCTTTTCAACCGCCGATTGCCAGACGGCGCGCGACACCTCGCGCACGGCGGCCGCCCCTTGCTCCAACGTGGCGAAGCCGCGGGTCATCACCACCAGTACGTAGGGCTTGCGGCCGGGCGGATAGACGAGCGCGGCGTCGTGGTAGATGCGGTCGATGTCGCCGGTCTTGTGCGCGACGCGCGTGCCTTTGGGGAGCGCGGCGGGGATGCCTTCGTTGAATTCCTGCCGGGCGAGCAACTCGACGATCTCCGGCTGCGCCGCGCTCGCCTCGAGCAGGACGGCCAGGTCGTGGGCGGTGGTGGTGTTGTTCAGGCCCTTCGCAAAGGCCTTGCCGTCCTCGACGCCGCGGAGGACCTCGATGTCCCTGGCGCCCAGCTCGCGGCACACCTGCGTGATGCGCGCGGCGTCGAGGCGCTGCAGGACCAGATTCGTGGCCAGGTTCGAGGAGCGGATGATCATCCGCTCGAGCAGGACCCGGAGCGGGACCTCGCGGCCCAGCTGCGTGTAGGGCCAAGGGTCGCCGTCATCCTTGGGATCGACGGAGAAGTCGCTCCCGTCGGCGAGGCTCTTGAACTTGTTCTCCACGCGCACCGGCTGGTCGAGGTCGAGCTCGAGCCGGTGCGCCGCCAGCAGCACCGCCAGCTTCATGGTGCTCGCCGCGTGCATCCGCTCGCCCGCCGCGAGCTCGACGCGCTGTCCGGTCTGCAGATCGTGAAACGAGATCGCGATGGTCTGCGCGGCGTGCGCCGCGAGGATGATCTTGAGCATCTGCTCGAGCATCAGGGCTCGTCGCGCAGCTTGAGCAGGTAGTCCCAGGAGTAGATGCCGGTCGAGTGCTGGTCGCTCCATTGGATCTGGATCGCGTAGCGCCCTACCTGCTGCATGCCGCGAGGCTTCACGCCCTCGGCCACCTGGGCATCGCCGACCACGCGATTGCCGCTCCACTCCTCGACGCACTCGGCGCAGGGACAGCGGGCGCGCAGCCAGCGGGGCGCGAACTTCGATTCCTTGCCGTCGTCCCAGCGGACGACGAGGTTGCCTTCGCCATCGAAGCCGAGATCGATGGGCTTCGGCTGCGGCTTGTGCGGCTTGAGCTTGTCGAGCAGTCCCATCGCCTCATCCTCCTCCCCCCTGTGCGGCCGCGCAATCTGCTATGCAGCGCGGATGCTCCATTCCGGCGCCCTGTTCGACGCCGTCGCCCTTCCCTACGATCTGCTCACCCGCCATCCTGTCTGGGAGCGCCACTGCGCGCTGATGGCCGGGCGGCTCCCCCGCGGAGCGAAGCGGGTGCTCGACCTCGGCTGCGGGCCGGGGAACTCCACCGTGCACCTGCGCCGTGCGGTGGGGAGCGGCGCGCTGGGCGGGGATTACGCGATGTCGATGCTGCGCCGCGCGCGGCGGCGAGCGCTGCCGGTGGTTTGTCTCGATGCGGGCACGCTGCCCGTGCGCGATGCCAGTCTCGACGCGGTCACGATGCACAGCGTGCTCTATCTCTTGCGCGACCAGCCGGGCGCGCTTGCGGAAGTGCGCCGCGTGCTCCGACCCGGCGGCCGCGCGCTGCTCCTCGAGCCGCAGGCCGGGCACCTCAACACCGCGCGGGGACTTGCGCGCGCGCTGCGCACTCCGCTCTGGGCCGGCGTCGCCCTGCTCTGGCGAACGATGAGCGCGCTCTACGGCCGCTTCACTCCCGAGCGCCTCCGCGCCGCGCTGGAGTCGGCCGGCCTGCGCGTCCTTACGATCGACGAAACGCTCGGCGGGCTCGGCCTTCTGGCGGTGGCCGAGAGGTGACGCTGCGCCTCTTGCACTTCTCCGACCCGCACGTGCAGCTGCCTCGCTGGCGCGAGCGCAGCCTGCGCGAGCTGGGGCCCCTGCGCGCGCTCGCCACCGTCGAGCTGTGGAAGGGCCGCGGCCGCGACTACGACGGCGCCCTCGACAAGCTGCGCGCCATCGTCCGCGACGCCGATGCGCTGCGCGCCGACTTCTGCATCCTCACCGGCGACCTCACCCAGCTGGCGCACGAGGAGGAGTTCGCGCTGGCCCGCCAGGCGCTCGAGCCGATCGTGCCGCGGCTCTTGTGCATCCCCGGCAACCACGATCGCTATCCGCTCGGGACGACCGCCAACAAGCTGTACGAGAAATACTTCCCCGAGGCCTCGCTCTTGCCGCGCGCGATCACCGACCAGGTCGCGGTGGTGCCGGTCGATACGGTCGGCGAGCTGAGCTGGCCGGTCCTCTCGCACGGCCGGGTCGAGCGCCCCCAGCTGCGGCAGCTCGAGCGCACTCTGGGCGATCCCGCCTGGGCGGCGCGCTGCAAGCTGGTGCTCACCCATCATTCGCCGACGAGGCGCGGAGCGAGGCGAGACTGGCCGCTGCACGACCTGCGCGGCGCGGGCGCGCTCTTGCGTTCCTGCGCGAGCGGCGCCGACGCCATCCTTTGCGGTCACGTCCACGACCGCTTCGACGATGCTGCCCGCGCCGGCAGGCCGCGGGTCATCTGCGCCGGCTCGGCGACCGAGCGGAACAAGGAAGGATACTGGCTGATCGAGATCGAGCGCGGCCGCATCGCGGCGGTCACCCGGCGCAGGTTGGGGGGCGCGACGGCCTGAGATTCTACTCATCCCGCAGCGCCACCGCCGGATCGAGCCGCGAGGCGCGCGCCGCAGGATAGATGCCGGCGAGCAGGCCGATGCCGCAGGAGACGCCCAGGCCCAGCGCGATGGCCCACGCCGGCACCTCGGCCGGGAAGGTGAGGAAGTGCGCAACCGCCGTGCCGGCGAACCCGAGGAGGACGCCGATGATGCCGCCGAAGCAAGCCAGCAGCACCGCCTCGATGACGAACTGCATGAGGATGCGCGTCCGCCGCGCGCCGAGCGCCTTGCGCAGGCCGATCTCCCGGGTCCTCTCGGCGACCGCCACCAGCATGATGTTCATGACGCCGATGCCGCCCACCAGGAGCGAGAGCGCGCAGATGAAGAGGCTCGCGGCGGTGACGGTCCCGGCCAGCTGATCGAAGGTGGCGCGCGCCGAGTCGTTGGAGAACATCTCGAAGTCGTTGTCGGCGGTGGCGGCGAGCCCGCGCGCGCGGCGGAAGGCGCCGATGGCGAGGTCCTGCAGCTTCTGCATCTCGTCGTGCTTCTTCGCCATCACGGTGATGTTCACCGAGCGGCCGGTGCCGTACAGCTCGAGGAAGAGCGTGATGGGGATGGCGATGAGGTTGTCGGGATTTCCTCCGCCCAGGGGCCCGCCGCCCAGCCGCTCGACGGAGCCGACGACTTCCAGCTCGAGCCGCCCCAGCCGCACTCTCTGCCCGATGGCGTCGCCGTTGGGGAAGAGCACGTCGACGGCGCCGGCGCCGAGCACGCAGATGCGGCTGGCGCTCATCGCCTCGGCCTCGCTGAAGCCGCGCCCCGAGCCGATGGGGAGGTTGTTGTTGGTGAAGAACTCGGCGGTGCCGCCCGCGACGGCGCCGCCCTGATCGATCTGCTTCCCGGCGGAGATCTCCTTGCCGAACTCCCACACCTCCGCGCCCACCTGCTTGGCCTGGGGCAAGAGGTCGCGCAGCTGGAGCGCCTGCGTGACGGTCAGGTTCTTGCGCCGGAGGATCTCCGGCGAGAGCGCGCCGAAGTTGAAGTTGGGGAATTTCTGGATCTGGAAGACGTCGGCGCCGAGGCCGCCCATGTTCTTGTCGATCGAGTTCTGCAGGCCGTGCAAGAGCGACATCATCGAGACCACGGTGAAGACGCCGATGACGATGCCGAGCAGCGTGAGGCCCGAGCGCAGCTTGTGGCCGGAGAGCGAAGCGAAAGCGAGCCGCAGGTCGTCGAGGCGCGCGATGGCAACCCGCCGCGCCCGCTCGCTCCAGGCCGAGGCCCGCAGCCTGACGCCCGAGGCCTGCGCCGCGATCTCACTCATATCGGAGCGCCTCGATCGGATGCAGGAACGCGGCGGTCAGCGCCGGCCAGAGCCCGAAGATCGCTCCCAGCACCGCCGAGCCGACCACCCCGCCCACCACCACGCGCGGATCGATGGCCGCCGGCATGGGACTCAAGATGTCGATCAGCGCCGCCCCTCCCGCGCCCAGCGCGATGCCGAGCGCGCCGCCCACCGCGGCTACCATGATCGCCTCGCAGAGGAACTGCATGAGGATGGTCATGCGCCGCGCTCCCAGCGCGCGGCGGATGCCGATCTCCCGCGTCCGCTCCTTCACCGAGACGAGCAGGATGTTCATGATGCCGATGCCGGCGACGATGGCGGTGATGATGCCCACCAGGATTCCCACCACGTTGGTGGCCATCATCATCTGGTTGAAGCCCTGGAGGATCTTGTCCTGGCGGTTGACCGAGAAGGTGTCCTCCTGCTCGGGACCCAGGCGGCGCGAGTTGCGCAGCACCGAGATGATCTCGTCCTCCGTCTCCATCACCTTTCCGGCCGGCGCGACCACGGCGATCACCAGGCCGCGCTTGGAGCCGAAGGAGCGGAGGAAAGAGCTGAGCGGCATCACCAGCCGCAGGTCCTGCGACTGGCCGAAGGCGTTGCCCTTGCGCATCAAGGTGCCGACCACCGTGCAGCGGGCCATCGGCCCGACTTTCAGCGCCTGGCCGAGGGGATCGCCGTTCTTGAAGAAGGCGTCTTCCAGGTCCGCGCCGATGACGCAGGCGTCGGTCCCCAGCTCGTGATCGAGATCGCTGATGAAGCGCCCGCGCTTGAGCTGCCAGCTGCCCGCGTCGAGGAAGGCCTCGGTGGTGCCGACGACGTTGACGGACTTGAGGTCCTTGTCACCCTGGCCGGGGATTCCCACCACCGCCGTGGTGTTGGTGCTGGGCGCGATGGCGACTGGCCAGGTGGCGTTTTTCTGCAGGGCGCGCCAGTCGAGCTGGGTGACGACCGGGCGGTTCTTGTACTTCCACCAGTCGTTTCCGCCGACGCCCCACTTCCACTTGTGCACATAGAGGGTGTTGGGGCCGAGCGAGTTGAGCTGCCGCGCGAAGCTCGCCTGCATGCCCGACTCGACCATGAAGATGGTGATCACCGTCATGATGCCGATGGAAATGCCGGTGATGGTCAGGGCCGCGCGCAGCTTGTGGCTGGCGATGGAGATGGCGGCCTGGACGATCGCTTCGCGCAGCTCGGCGAAGAAGCGCAGCACCTTGCGGAAGAAGCCGAGGTCGCGCGGTTTCATCGCGAGGGGGATGCTGAGGGCCGATTCGGTCATCGCTGCACCGTGGCCGCCTGGGCGGCGAGAAGCTGCGCCACTGCTTCGGCGCCGAGCGCCTCGGCGTTGCCCATCGCGACCTTGACGCCGGGGCCGTCGGCGATGACGAGCCCGTCGACCAGCCGCACCGCCCGCGGGCAGCGCGCCGCCAGCTTCGGCTCGTGGGTGACGAGCACGATGGTGTTCTTGCGGCCGTGCAGGTCGTGGAAGAGCCCGACGATCTCCTCGCCGGTCTTGCTGTCGAGGTTGCCGGTGGGCTCGTCGGCGAGCAGCAGCGAGGGCTGCGTCACCAGCGCCCGGGCAATGGCCACGCGCTGCCGCTGGCCGCCGGAGAGCTCGGCGGGCTTGTGGGTCATCCGGTCGGCGAGGCCCACCAGATCCAGCGCTCCCTGCGCGCGAGCGCGCCGCTCCTTCTTCGAGACGCCGCGATAGATGAGCGGCAATTCCACGTTCTCCAGCGCGGAGGCGCGCGGCATCAGCTGGAAGCTCTGGAAGACGAAGCCGATCTCCAGATTGCGCACGTCGGCCAGCTCGTCGTCGGACAGCTCGCTCACGTCCCGGCCGGAGAGGCGATAGCGACCCGCGGTCGGCACATCCAGGCAGCCAATGATGTTCATCAGCGTGGACTTGCCCGAGCCCGACTGGCCGACGATGGCGACGAACTCCCCGCGGTCGATCTGCAGATGGATGTCGCGCAGCGCCGGCACCTTGGAGAGGCCCAGGTCGTAGGTCTTGACGATGTGCTCCAGCTCGATCAGCGCCATTCGATTCTCCCGGCCGTAACCGCCAGCTCGCTCAGCTACGGCCGCCCTGAGGGCCCGGCTTGTCGCCGCCCTTCTGGTCCTTCGTCTGCGGCTTGACCTTCTGCCCCTCCTGCAGCTCGCGGGCGAGCGTGCGATAGGGTCCGTCGACCACCGTGTCGCCGTCGGTGATGCCGTCGAGGATCTCCACGTCGGTGCGGCTGGCGATGCCGGTGTGCACCTCGCGCATCTGGGTGGCCCCGTCCTTGTCGACCACGAAGACGACCTTGACCGGCTTGGGCTTGCCGGTGGCGGCCTTGGTGGGTGGATCATCGGCCTTGGCCGGTGCGCCGGTTGCGCCGCCGGCCTCGGCGACCTTGATTTCTCCCTCGCGCTGGGCCTTCTGCTCCTTCTTCTTCGCCTCGCGCGAGGTGACCGCCTGGATGGGCACCATGATGACGTTCTCGTGCGTCGCGGTGGCGATCGACACCGCCGAGGACATGCCCGGCAGCGCGCCCTCGGGCGGCGAGTCCAGCGCTACGCGGACGAAGAAGGTGGTCACCTCGGCATCGGTGCCGGGGTTCTTGATCTGCGCGTTCTTCTGCACCGAGAAGACGTGGCCCTTGAACTGCTTGTCGGGGATGGCGTCGATGTCCACGGTCGCCTCGTCGCCGACATGGATCCCGACCACCTCGTGCTCGCCCACCTCCGCCTTGACCTCCATCTCGTTGAGGCCGCCCATGATCATGACGACGTCCTCGGAGAGATCGGACCCGCGGATGCGCTCGCCCACCTTGTGGTCGAGCTCGAGGATGGTGCCGTCGATGGGCGCGGTGAGCGTGGCGCGCGAGAGGTTGTAGAGCGCCGTGCTCAGCTGGCCCTGGTTCTGCGCCACCATCTCCTTCTGTTGATCGAGCCGGCTGACGTCGAGCTTGAGCGCCGTGTCCGACTTCTCCAGATCGGAGGCGCTGGCCAGTCTCTCCCGCACCAGCGTCTTCACCCGCTCCAGGTCGCGGCGGTCCTGGGCGATGCTCGCTTCGATCTGCACGATCTGCGCCCTGGCGGACGCCACTGCGCCGCGGAACTGCGCCACCTGCGCCTCCTGCAAGCGCTTGTCGATCTGCCCGAGCATCTGCCCGCGCCGCACCAGCTCGCCCTCCTTGACCGCCAGCGAGAGGAGATCGCCGGTGACGTTGCTGCTCACCTTGACAGTCTCGCGCGCTTGCAGGTGGCCGGCCGCCGTCACCACCCGGGTGACGCTGCCCTTCTTGGCCACCGCAGTGGTCACCTCGACGGGCGGCGGAGGATGGGGCTTGAGCCCCTGCCAGGTGGCGAAGCCCACCCCTGCGATGATGATGCCAGTCAGAATCCAGCGTCCGGTCGTCACTCTCAACCTCCCTGAGCGCGGCGCAACGCCGCTTCTGCTTCGCGTCCGTCGACCAGCGCGCCCACTCGCGCCAGGGCCGCCTGGGTCACTTTCAACTCCGCGTCGCGCACTTCCAGCTGCGTGCCGACGCCGACTTCCTGTCGGGTGCGCGCAAGGCGCAAGGTCTCGTTGGCGTTCTGCTCGGTCTGCACCGCCACCCGCGCCTGGGCGCGAGCGGCAGCGAGCTGCGCGACCGCCTTCTCCACGTCGGAGGCGACGCCGCGCCGGCCGGCGAGCAGGTCGGTCTCGCTCATCAGCGCGGTGAGCTCGGCCTTGCGCACGGTCGCGTCGGTGGCGAAGCCGCCGAAGATGTTCCAGGTCAGGTTCACGCTTCCCGACAGCTGACTGGAGTTGCCCAGATTCGGGTCGTCGAACTGCGAAAAGATGGGCGCGTTGCGGCCGTAGCTCCCGCTCAGGCTCACCACCGGCCAGTAGTCGCCTTTCGCCGCCGAGACCAGCTTGCGGTTCGAATCCAGAGTCAGGGCGAAGGCCTTCAGGCTGGGCCGGTTGGCGAGCGCGCGCTGCACCGCCGGGCCGGTCTCGGGAGGCGCGGCCGGCTCGGAGAACATCCGCGACCCCTCGACCACCGCCAGCGGCTCGCCCGGGTCGAGCCCGATGGACGCGGAGAGATCGGCCCGGGCCAGCTCCACCGCTCGCTCCTGCCCGAGGCGGATGATCTCGTCATTGTCGCGGTTGGCGCGCGCGGCGTAGACATCGGCCTGCGTGGCGCGGCCGCCCTCGAAGAGCCGCTGGGTGAAGTCGGCTTGATCGCGGCTCCGCTGGGCGGCATCGGCCAGGACCTGGAGCTGCCGCTGAGCGCGCACCAGCTCGTAGAAGCGCTGCTCGATCAGATAGGTGATCTGCAGCCTCTGCTCGTCCACTTGCGCCTGGCTCGCGGCCACGCCGAGGTCGGCGGCGGAGAGATTGTTCCACCACTTGCCCCCGTCGAAGACGAGCTGTCTCAGATTCAGGCCGGCCGTGTAGTTGTTGCTGAAGGTGAGCGAGGAGGGAATGGTGACGGCTCCGATGCCGGGGATGACCCGCTCGCCCTCCGGCGTCTGCGCCCGCGTGCGGCTGGCGCTGGCGTTGAAGTCGAGCCTGGGGAGGATGTTGGCCCGCGCCAGCACGCGGTCCTGCTCGGCGGAGAGCGAGAGCAGGATCTGCTTGCGCAGATCGGTGTTGCGTTCGAGACCGAGCTTGAGGGCATCGTCGAGCGTGAGCTGCCGCGCCAGCGCCGCGCTGGAGAAGAGCAACGCAAGAATCAGAGCGCGAGCCACTGTCTAGCCTCCCATCGCCACTTGCGTGAGGAGCCTCACGCAGACCCAGCCGATCATTGTCCCCCACATCGCACGCTTGAGCGCCACCTGCCCCGCGTGAGCGACTCCGTAGCCGAGCATCAGCGCCGCCCAGAGGGAGAAGAAGTCGAAGGTGTTGCCGAGCTTGAGCCAGGGGCCCATCAGAGGATGCCCGAGGACGGCGAAGATTCCGCTCAGGCTTCGTGGCGAGAGCTCCGCAGGGCCCGGCGGCAGGACGGCATGCTGCAAGGCGGCCACGGCGTCGAGCAGGTTGGCGAGCGCGCCCGGCAAGAGCGTCGCGGCCGCGACCGGCGCAACCGCGCTCCCCTTGACGCGGCCCTTGAGGAACCAGCCGAGTCCCAGCACCGCCAGGCAGGTGAGGCCGAGCTGCAGCGGCGCCTCGAACGCCCCGCGCGCGACCCTCGCCACCACGAAAATGCGCTCGGCGGTCCTGGTCTCGTCCTCGATCTGCCGGTCGCTCATGTTCTGCAGCCCGCCCTGCTTCTCCAGGCGCTGCAGGGTGGCGTCCTTGGCGTCGACGCGGAGGGAGTGCGCGCCGCCCGCCAGGAGCGCGCAGACGAAAGCGATGATGAAGGCGAGCTTGACCCCGCCGGTGCGCGCCTGCCGCTCCATGCCGGCATCGGGCGCGACCAGCGCCAGCAAGGCAGGCGGCAGGGCCCTTCCGGCCGCAGGCAGCTCGGCTTCGCTGGTCACGATCACTCGATACCTCCGCGGACGCCCCTGCTACGGCGGGCGCACCGCGCTATTTCGTCCCCATGTGACTTCGGCGGCCGGCGGAGTTAGCATGACTGGGATGCGCCGACTTCTTCCCCCCCGGCAGACCATCTGGCTTCTCGTCGCCGGGCTCCTCTGCCTGATGGCGGCTGGGGTGGCGAGCATGCGAAAGTTCGGGCCGCCGCGCGGACACGTGTACGCGGCGCTGCAGAAGAACCACTGAGCGACGGCCTCTATCGAAGTGCGCCATCGCCCGCCGGCCCGGCGAGGTGCCGCAGGATGTTCTCCAGCAGAGGGCCGCCCGGCAATTCGGACACCGCTTCCTCCAGCCGCCGGGCGAAAGCGCGCGCCGCGCGGGTGCGGTCGACCTTGAATCCACCCCGCTCCAGCTCGTCGAGCAGCGGCTTGGCGGCGAGCAGCGCGCGCGTCGCGGCGGTGACGAGCCTGGTGCGGAATTTCCACAGACGGGCGCCCGAGAGATCGCCGAGAACTTCGGCGGCGAGCTTGCGCGCCTCCGCGCTCCGCGGCGCATCGACGCCGCGCAGGCTTTGCAGAAGCGCCTGGAGCGGCGGATAGGTCAGGCTGCGCGCGAGCACCTCCTCGATCTGCGGCACGATCGCTTCGCGGACGATCAGGCTGCAAGCCGAATCGAGATCGTCGTCCTGCGCTTTGAAGAGCTGCGCCAGGCTATAGAGCGCCTCGGGGGGTTGGCGCTGCGCCGCGGCCGGAAAGCGCTCGCGGAAAAAGATGTAGAGGTCCATCCACGCTGCCGCTCGCCGCGAGCGCAGCCGGAAGTGCTCGACTGCGCCGCGCGGCAGGCGGAGAAAGCCGTCGGGATCGATCACCGCCTGCTCGCTGCACAAGAGCGCCGGCGCGGGGAGGAGCGTCGCGGCGGCGTGCTCGACGTGGAGGAGGAAGGAGAGCGCGGAGCAGGTCGCCTCTTGCGCCACCGGCGCCGTCTCGAGCGCCCAGCGAGCGAGCGCTTCGGGGGGGACGCGGATGTCGGCGAGCTCTTCTTGCAGGCGGCGCATCGATCGCCTCCGTTCGAGTACCGATGGTACGCGACCTGCCAATGTTCGCAAGTGTGCAGTCCCTTTTCGCCGACGGGGACGACGCAGCGTGCTAACTTTGCCGCGATGCTGCTGACGCGGGAGGAGATGACCTTCGACTTCGGCGGCGGGCGGCTGCGCGCCGACCGGGACCGGAAAGTGCTCGCCTGGATGATGAACCAGTTCCTCTACGGCGAGGTCTCCGGCATCCAGTGCGGCCACTGGCTCTACCAGGCGCCCGACCTGGAAGCGGCCCGGTTCTTCGCGCGGCAGGCGGTGGAGGAGTTCCAGCACGTCGACAACTTCGTCCGGATTTTGCAGCTGCTCGGCGAGGAGCCCGCCCCCGCGCACCCGCTGGTGCGCTTCCTCAGCACCGGGATGATGCCCGGCAGCTTCGAGGAGCACGTCTGCCTGGAGATGGCCGTCGGCGAGGGGCTGGTGTTGATGGCGCTCTACGGGGTCATCGATACCGTCGACCACCCCGAGATCCGCGCCGTCCTCGAGCGCGCCGTGAAGCAGGAGGAGCGGCACGTCGACTTCGGTGAAGAGCGGACGGTGCGCGCGCTGCGCGAGCGGCCGGGGCTGCGCCGGCGCCTTCTTGGATTGTCGCTGGTCTCGCTCTGGGCCGTGCGCCGGTTGACGTCCTTCATGCGCAAGCGGCTTCCGGTGGATCACGAGGTGTTATCGAAATTACCGGATTTTTTGCAATTCACCGTCGAGTGCGCGGAGAAGCGGCTCTTGCGGATGGGGGTTTTGGACCAGCCCCTCGCGCAGATGTCAGCCCTTTCGAAGGCGACCGCAGTGGCCGAAGCGTACCTCTCGACGGCGGCGTCGCTGCCGCTGCGCCTTTTGCCGCGCAAGCGCCTCACCGACACGTACCTGCGCGACCCGGCCATGCGCCACGGCGAGGAGCAACCGATCCGCCTGGTCCGGTAGTTTCAATCCTGGAGCGCTCGCGACACCGTCCGTCTGACCAGCACCGGCAGCACCTCGCGGCGCCACTCGGGATCGACGCCGATGTTCGTCAGCGGCTTGCACTGCTTCTGCGCGCGTCTGGCCAGCTCCTCGGCGACGCGCGCGTCAGCCGGGCGGCCAGCGAGGTCTTCCAGTCCTCGGATCAGCGCTGGCCGGGCGGCGATGGCGCTCACGCAGAGCGCGACGGATTTGACTGCGCCCTGCGCGACCTCCAGCGCGACGGCCAGATTGAGCGCCGGGAAGTCGATCGCGGCGCGCATGCGCAGCTTGCCGAAGGCCTGCTTGAGCGATCTGGCCCGGACCGGCACGCGCACCTCGACGAGAAGCTCGTCGGACTGCAGCACCGTATTGTGCACGCCGTCCTGGAGGTAGAAGTCGCGGAGCGGCAAGATGCGCTCGCCGCGCGGCGAGACCAGGCGCACCGAAGCGCCGAGCGCGAGCAGCACCGGGGCGGTGTCGTTGGAGGCCGCCGCCACGCAGCGCTTTCCACCCTTGACCACGTGGCAGAGGGTGCCGTCCTTCTTCAGGCAGAAGCCGAGCGCGCTGCGCCAGAAGTAGGTCTGGTTGATGTAGACGCAGCGCGTGTCGAGGCAGAGATTGCCGCCGAGCGTGCCCATCCGCCGCAGCTGCGGGCCGGCGATCTGCGCGCAGGCATCGGCCAGCGCCGGGAGCATCGAAGCTTCGCGGGAGAGCTGGTCGATGGAGCAGAGCGCGCCGAGCTTGACGAAGTCGTCCTCCTCGCGGACATAGCGCAGCTCTTTCGATAATCCCCGCAGCGCGACCAGGTGCTGGGTCTCGTACATTCCATATTTCAAATTTGGAACGATGTCGGTGCCGCCGGCCAGGACCCGGGCGCCGGGTTTGTCGCGCAAGAGCTCCACCGCCTCGGCGACCGAGCCGGGCCGCAGCACCTCGACGGCAGGGAGCGTCATCATGCGGCTCGCTCCTTGTCGCGGCGCTCTCGCAAGAGCTTGAGGATGCGCTGCGGATAGAAGGGCAGCTCGCGGATGCGGATGCCGCAGGCGTCATGGAGGGCGTTGGCGATGGCGGGAATGGCGGGGTGCAAGGGACCCTCGCCCGCCTCCTTGGCGCCGTACGGCCCGCCCGGATCGTTGCTCTCGACGATGAAGGACTCCAGATCCGGGGTGTCGAGCGAGGTGGGAATTCGATAATCGAGCAGCGAAGGACCGAAGAGCAGGCCTCGCTGGTCGTAGACCATCTCCTCCATCTGTGCCTCGGCCGCGCCCATGTAGACGGACCCTTCGATCTGGCCTTCGACGAGGGTGGGGTTGAGGGCCTTGCCGCAATCGTGAGCCGCCCAGATCTTGCTGACCTTCCAGATGCCGGTCTCTTCGTCGACCTCGACTTCGGCGACGTGGGCAGTGAAGGAATACGCCGGCGAGGCGCCGATGGTGCCGCCGCGATAATCGCCACCGAGCTTCTGCGTCCGATAGCCGCCGGCCGCTGCCAGGGGCGCTCCCTCGATCGCCTCGGCGCGCTGGCAGGCCTCGGTGAAGTTCGCGCCGCCGGCAACGCGCAGCTTTTCGGCGAGCTTCAGGCAGGCCTCGCGCGCGGCCAGACCGACCATGAAGGTGACGCGGCTGGAGTAGGCCCCGAGATCGACCGGCGTCAGATCGGTGTCCGCCGCCACGATGGTGACGTCGCGCGGATCGCAGCCGAGCTCCTCGGCCGCGATCTGGCAGAGCAAGGTGTTGACGCCCTGCCCGATGTCGGAAGCGCCGGAGAAGATGGCCACGCGCCCGGAGCGGTCGAGCTTCACCAGCACGCCGCTCTGGGGCATCTCATTGGGATAGACGGGATAGGCCGTGCCCGTGATGTACATCGAGCCGGCCACACCGAGGCCGCGGCCCGGGCCGAGCTTGCCGTGCCGCGTGCGCCAGCCGGAGGCCTCCTCGACCAGCTCCAGGCATTTCAAGAAACCATTGGAAGTGATCTTCTGGCCGTTGACCGTCTCGACGAACTCGCCGATGAAATTGCGGCGCCGCACCTCGATGGGGTCGATGCCCAGCTTCTCCGCGGCCTCGTCGAGCGCCACTTCGAAAGCGAAGCGCGGCTGCACCGAGCCGTGGCCGCGCTTGGGGCCGCAGGGCGGCTTGTTCGTGTACATCCGCTTGCTGTCGAATCGATAGGTCCCGAACCGGTAAGGCCCGGTGAGCAACTGCCCGGCATAGTAGGCGGTGACCAGGCCGAAGGAAGCATAGGCGCCGCCGTCGATGAGGATCTTGTTGTCGACCGCCGAGATGCGGCCCTCGCGGTCGAGCGCGACGGTGACGTCCATCTTCATCGGATGGCGACCGCGATGGGCATAGAAGACCTCTTCTCGGGTGAAGAGGATCTTGACCGGCCTGCCGGTCTTCAAGGCCAGCTTGGCCACGCAGAATTCCAGAGAGAAAGGATCGCTCTTGCCGCCGAAAGCTCCGCCGAGCAGCGGCTGGATGACGCGCACTTTCGCCTGCGGCAGTCCCAGGACGCGGGAGAGCTCGCGCTGCAGGTAATGGGGGATCTGCGTCGAGCTCCAGACCGTGAGATTGCCGTCCGCGTCGACGCGCGCCACCGCGCAGTGCGGCTCGATCGGCGTGTGCGTCGAGCCGGCATAGAAATAGGTCTGCCGCGCGATGGTCGCCGCGGAGGCGAGCGCTTCGTCCACCGGTCCGAACTCGAGCTGCACCTGCTTGGTGATGTTGCCGACCTTCGCCCTTTCATTGACCTTGATCTCGGGATGGGCGAGCGCGTCCTCGGGTGTCAGGATTGCCGGCAAGACCTCATACTCGACTTCGATCAGCTTCAATGCCTCTTCCGCGGTGCGCTCGTCGAGCGCGGCCACGCAGGCGACCTCGTCGCCGACGAAGCGGACGTGGTCGGTGGCCAGCGCCTGCTCGTCGTGCGTCCAGGGGATGACGCCGTACTTCTCCGGCATCTCCGCGCCGATGAGCGTCGCGACGACCCCTGGGACTTGCAGAGCGGGGGATGGATCGATGCGGCGGATGCGCGCATTGGCATGCGGCGAGCGGAGGATCTTGGCGTGCAGCATGCGAGGCAAGGAGATGTCGTCGGCGTAGATGCCCGAGCCGTCCGCCTTCGACGCTCCATCCACCTTGGGGAAGCGCTTGCCGACGCTCACGGCACGATCTCCTTCACCGGATGCGCAACCGAATCGCTGGGCGCGGCTCGCTCGGCCTGCACCGGCGCGCGCGCGCTCGGTTTGCGCATGCCCGCCGCCACCTGGACCGCCTGATAGATCTGCGAGTATCCGGTGCAGCGGCAGAGATTGCCGCTGAGCGCTTCCTTGATCTGCGGCAGCGAGGGCTTGGGACAGTTGTCGAGCAGCGCGCGCGCGGAGAGCATCATCCCCGGCTGGCAAAATCCGCACTGCAGCGCGCCGCAGTCGACGAAGGCGCGCTGGACGACATCGAGCCCCTGCGGACCGGCCAGCCCTTCGATGGTGGTGACGGCGAGGTCCTGCGCGTCGGCGGCCAGGGTGATGCAGGAGAGGATCGGCTCGCCGCGGCCGCTGCCTTGGCGCGGCCGCGCCAGGACCGTGCAGGCCCCGCAGTCGCCCTTGTCGCAGCCTTGCTTGGAGCCGATCAGGCCGAGGTCGTAGCGGAGCGCCTCGAGCAGCGTGCGCTGCACCGGCACCGCCAGCGAATGCTCTTCGCCGTTGACGAAGAGCTTGATCAGCTCGGTCTTGCGCACGAGCGTTGATTAACCCCGAACGGCAACCGGCTCAAGGCTTCACGTCCAGAACCGACAGATGGGCTTCAGCGCGCAGCCTGCGCAGCGGCGAGCGTCCTTCCGAGCGGCGCAGGTCCCGCTGATGCCCAGGTGCGAGAGGGCAAAGTCGTAGCGGACTGGGTCTGCCGGATCGAGCGAGCGCAGCCGGCGGGTGACCTCTTCCGCCGTGCGCCAGGAGAGATCCTTCCGCCTCGTCAGGCCGATGAACCGGCCGATGCGGTGCACGTGGGTGTCGAGGGGCACGACCAGCTCGGAGACCGGCACTTCTCTCCACAGCCCGAAGTCGACGCCGTCGGGGCCGCGGACCATCCAGCGCAGGAACAGATTGAGCCGCTTGCAGGCGCTCCCCCTGCCCGGATGAGGCAGGAGGTGCTTGAGCCGCCGGGTCGGCGCGCGCCTGCCGGTGATGGGGCGGAAGTCGGCCGCGCACAGCTCATCGACAAAAGCGCCCAGCGCCGTCTTTATCGAAACCGAATTTCGATAATGTTTTGCAAACGAGGCGCCCAGCGAGCCGTGGGCGCGCAACATCGCTCCCGCGCCGTAGAGGAGGCAGGCGACGTCGCGCGCGTCGGTCATGCGATAGGCGAATCCGCTCGCGCGCTCGAGCAGCTCGGCCGGAGACGAGTCGCTCGCCGTCGCCGCCGGGGATGGACCGAGCCGATCGAGCAGCGCCGACAGCCGTGGCTTGAAGAGATCGACGCGGCCGTACGCCAGCGCGGACGAAAGCAACGCCGCCACCTCTACGTCGCGCGGATCGGAATAGCGATGCGGCAGCTCGACAGGGTCGCCGCGCACGCGCGCCGCGGCGTCGGTCCCTTCGAGCAGCCGCTCGAGCGCCGGCCGGAGCAGCGCGGCGCGCTTCCAGGTCATCGGGCGAGCTCCTCGAGCAGATGCCCCAGCTCAGGGAGGATGAGCTTGTCGCAAGCCAGCTCCACGGCCGCGGGGCTGCCCGGCATGGCGAAGACGAGAAGACCCTCGCGCGTCACGCCTGCGGCCGCGCGCGAGAGCATCGCCGCCGCTCCGATCTGCGCGTACGAGAGCATGCGGAAGAGCTCGCCGAACCCCGGCAGCGGCCGCGCCAGCACGCCGGAGATGGCTTCGAAGGTGCTGTCGCGCGAGGAGAGCCCCGTCCCGCCGGTGACGAGAGCGACCTGCGCTCCCGAGGCACGGGCGCGGCCGAGCTCCTCGAGAATGCGGGCCGGATCGTCGGGCACGATCGCCGAGCCGGCGAGGATGTGCCCGCGGTCGGCCAGCCGCGACTTGATCAGCTTGCCTCCTTCGTCGGTCGCGGCGGTGCGCGAGTCGGAGCAAGTGACGACGTAGACCCGGGCGGAAGCGGGGGCCCTCTCCTTGTGCTGCTCCGGGACGCTCTTGTGGTGGTGGGCCATCTCAATCTCCCACGCGGATCATCACCCGCCCCTTCTCGACGCGCACTTCGAAGGCGGGCTGGTCGCCGCACAATCGGGGAAAAGTGACGTTGCGGCCCGATCCCAGCTCGAAGGCGTACTCGTGGCAAGGGCAGACCACGGCGGACTTGGCGGCGTCGATCCAGCCGCCCGAGAGCAGACAGCCGGCGTGCACGCAGGAGTCGTCGAGCGCGCCGATCCGGCCCTGGTGGCAGGTGAGAAGGACCAGGCGCTCGCCGGCTTCCAGCCCGCGCAACTCGCCCTCGGTCAGGTCGGCCGGGCCGACGTCGATCCACATGAAGGAAACTCGCTATCACAAATTGACCCGCCTGCCGTTCGGCCTTACATCCCCGTCATGTCGAGAACTGCCCTGTTGCTCTTGCTGCTGGCCGGCTGTTCGCATGCCACCATCCCCGGAACGCAGATTCCAGACGAGCCGAAGACGCGCGCCGTCCTCGACGTGTTCGGCCGCTACAAATCGGCGCTCGAGTCGCGCGACGCGACAGCGCTCTATGGCCTGGCTTCGCCCTCCTACTACGACCCCGGCGACCCCGGCCGCGGCGTTGGTCCGACCGACTACCAGGCGCTGCAGGGCAAGCTGCAGCACGACTTCGACAAGGTGGCGGGCGTCAAGCTCGAGGTCACCCTCAAGGACGTGCAGGTCAAGGGCGAGGAGGCCCACGTCGACTACTTCCAGGTGCTTCGCTACGCGGTCAACACGCCCTCGGGCGAGCGTTGGAAGAGCGAGAGCGACGACGCCCGCATGAAGATGGTCAGGGTGGGCGGCGAGTGGAGAATCTCCTCAGGGCTGTGACCTGCGCGGACGGGTCTCGCGCCTCTGAAAAAAAAATAATTATTTTTTTTTAGCCCGCCGCCGCGCGGACCTCCGCCTCGCCGATCGAGTCCGCCGCCTGCAGGGCGGCGAGGGGCTGGGGGTGTCGCATCCCGGCCTGCCGCGCGCCCTCGCGGGCCGCGGCATAGCGCAGCACCCTCCAGAGGGCCTGCGACTCCTCCGGGAGGAGCCGTCGCATCGCCTGGTATCCCGAGACCAGCGCGCGCAGCGCCGCCACCGGCCGCGAGGCCGGCAGCGCCCAGCCCACCGCCGCATCGGCCAGGTCGAGAACGAGCGACGCCGAGCAGGACATGCCCGAGGGCAGGATTGCGCTGCAGCGGTCGCCGATGAACAGGGCGCGCGAGGGCCGCAGCCCGCCGTGGACGGCTCCGGAAGGCAACGGCGGCAGACCAGGCTCGAGCACCGCTGCGAGCGCGTCGCGGTCGGCGCCCACCGCAACCTTGGCCAGCGCGTCCTTCTGCCAGGAATCTCCCACGGAGGCGGGATGGGCCTCGCCGAGCTGGTGCAGCCGCGCCAGGAGCCGCCCGATCTCGAGCAGCTGCGGCACGGTGGCTGCTGCCGGCGCCAGCTCCTCGCCTGGCGGCCAGGGATAGCAGGCCGCGGCGGTGCCGGGCCTCTCGAGCTGGACGATGAACGATCCGCCCTTCGACCGCCGCGGCCGCGGCGCGGGATAGCGCGCCTCCGCCAGCAGATCGAACAGCGTCGCCTCGAAGGCGAGCCCGAGGGCCATGTCCGAGATGAGCAAGAGAAACCGGCCTGCCGGGGCATGGACGCGGCAGGCATCTGCGCCCGGAATGGCCGCGGAAAGCTCGTCGATGCGGGCCGGCGCTGCAGGCAGGTCGAACTGCAGCAGCGCCTGGGCGCGCAGCGACATACGCTCTCTCTATCAGAGCGCCCCCAAGCCCCGGAAGGCCTCCGGCGAGCGGCGGTCATCCTGCTGACCGATGGTCCTCTCTGCTGGCATCGGTACCATCGCCCGGCCTCTGTCCCGGGGTGTCGATGCCTGCCTGTCATCGCTTTCTTGCCGCCTCGCTCTTCCTCGCAGCCTGCAGCAATAGCAGCAGCGCCGATGGAGGCGGCGGCTTCGCACTGACTCTTTTGGGGAATGCGGACGTCGTGCTCCACCCCGGCGACCAGCGCACGCTTCAGGTCGTCCTCTCGGAGGATCAGGCCGGCCCCGTGGTGGGCGCCTCCGTTCGCTTCGATGTTCAAGGCGGCGAACCCGCCGGCGCGGTCCTCGACATGCAGGCCGCGCAGACAGACGACAGCGGCGTCGCGACAGTCCGCTTCACCGCCGGCAAGAGCGGCCAGCGGTTGAAGGTGGTGGCGAGCGCGTCGACCTTCGGGGTCCCGCCGGTCGCCTTCAGCTTCAATGTCATTCCGCTCCGGCGCTTGCTCCAGATCCTCGCCACCCCCACGACGAGCGTCTCCGCCGACGGGGCGAGCGCCACGGTCGCCGCGGGACTCTCCTCCTCGACCGCCCTCAAGGTCCGCGAGGTCGATCAAGACATCGGCAACGCCATCGCCGGCGACGCCATCAGCTTCACGCTGCCGCCGGTGGCCAAGGCGAGCTGGAGCGAGTCGAGCACGCGCACCGCCAGCGCGCAGACCGGAAGCGGCGGCGAGGCGCAGGTCCTTCTGCTCTCGACACAATCGGCAGAAGGCCCCTGGCTGGTCACCGCGCAGTCGGCCGCTGGCGGTGCGGCCGTCGACTTCAGCGTCACCGTGCAACCAGCCGCGGCTTGCACCTCCAGCCAGCAGTGCAGCCCCGGCCAGACGTGCGTCGGCGGCCACTGCGTCGACGGTGGCGGGGACTGCACCTCCGGCTGCGGCAACGGCACGACGCCCGACGCCAGCGGCGTTTGGCTCACCAAGCACACCTACAGCATCTACGAAGCGCTCCCGCCCGCGCTGCGCACCGCTTTCGATCTGATCAAGTACGTCGACCAGGGGCTGCTCGGAAAGCTGGCCATCCCCGGACTGCCCAAGCCGGTGCAGCAGTGGCTCAACAAGCTCGTCTCTTCCATCCTGCGCCAGTACCTGCCCGACTGGCTGCAGCAGGTCGTTCACATCGCCGACGACGTCGTCACCGTCCTTTCCGACTTCCGCGCCGAAGGCTCGATGCGGCTGACGAAGGGCGCCGACCTCGCGCACCTGAAAGGAACCGAGGTCTGGACCAGCCTGGTCTTCTACTGGCTGCCGCTCTGCAATGGCGACATCGGCGGACCGGCCTACCCGCCTCCCGACTGCGCCCGCATCGACGTCGCCACCACCGACTCCGACAACCCCGGCGAGATCGGCCAGTGCAAGGGACAGTCGCTTTTGCCCATCAGCGTCCAGGCCATGCCCTTCACCGCCGGCGTCGTCGCGAAGGGGCCGAACAACGGAGCGCCCTTCGTCCTCGAGGTCGATCAGCGGCAGGTCTCGGTGAAGATGGGCAAGGTCATCCTCGCGCTGATCGATCAGCTCATCTCCTACGTCTCGCCCTACCGCTGCATCGACGAGATCACCGACTGCAAAGCCGGCCCGGGAAACTGCCCGCTCATCGATTGCTACGGCCTCGGGCAGGACGCCGACAAGCTCATCGGCGGTATCGGCACCACCGTGGAAGGGATCTGTGACGCCGTCGTCACCGGAGCGGGCCAGGGAGCGACGCAGGCCCTGACGGGACCGTGGCCGATCAATACCGAGCTGCTCGACTTCAGCGGCCACGCCGGGCTCTCGGGCAGCGCCGATGGCCCCGCCTGTGACTCCGGGACGAACTGCGCCGTCCAGCTGGGCAACGACAGCTACGATCCCGACCTGCACAGCGCAAACGACGCCGCCAAGACCAACCGGGACGGCTACTGGAGCGGCGACTACTTCTTCAAGCTCGTCCACAAGCTGCCGGGCGCCTGGGAGGCCAAGCGCCCGCAGTGACTCGGCTTCGGGTCCGCGCAAAAAATAATTATTTTTTTTTACTTCTGCGGCCCGCCTGGGATGGGCTGGGCGGCCTGGGCCGGGCCGAAGAGCTCGCCTTCTCGCGAAAGGAGCGCTGCGGCCTCCGCGGCGGCGGCGGGGTCGCGGCCGTTGGCAACCACTTGCAGCTGTGTTTCGAAGAGCTCGCGATCCTGCGCCTTGACGGCGACGGCCCGCGCCATCGCCAGCCGGTTGCGCGGATCGTCCGGCGCGCGCTGCACTGCGGCCTCCAGCTGCTTGCGCGCCTCGGTCAGATCGCCTCCCGCGTAGGCCGGAAGCGCCGCGAGCAGCGCGCCCAGCTCGCGCTCGGGCCCGCCGCCATCGAGATCGGGAGCGAGTCGAGCGGCGCGCTTCAGTTCTTCCGTCAGCTCCTCGCGCCGATCGATGAGCGGCGTGAACCCTTGCGTGCGGGCCCAGGCCGCGCTGCACAGCGCCTCGAGGTACAGCGCCTCGGCGGCCGCCCCGCCCACCTGCGAGTAGACCTCCGCTGCCGGCCGGGTTCCGTCGAGCGCCACAGGAAACTGCAGCGTCCACGATCGGTGCGCGTCCGCCGCGCAGGCGAGCGCCTCGCGAGCGGCGCCCTCCAGCGCCTCAGGATCTCGCAGATCCTTCTCGGCCCTCGCGCGCCGCGCCCTGGCGGCCTTGAGAAACGGCTCGACAGGATCGAGACTGCGCAGCGCTAGCTCTTCCAGCCCCGGCGCATCGTCGTCGCGGACTGCAGGACGCGGCGCAGGCGCCGCCGCGGCAGGAGCGGGAGCGGGCTTCTGCGGCTCGGGTGCAGATCGGCAAGCCGCCAGAAGCGCCGCGGCCGCCCAGAAGCGCCTCACCTCTTGCGGGACGGCGGTTTGTGCGGCTCCGGCCTGCGCTGCGAGGGCAGAGGGGGGAGCGCGGGCGCGGTGTTCTGCAGCGCGAAGAGCAGCCCGCCGTTGTCTCCTCCGCCCGCCTGCGGCGACTCGTACAGCTCGCAGCTCGCCTGGCCGCGCAGGACCAGCTCGCCCCTCTGGTTCTCCGCCCAGAGCTCGACATCCGCGTAGCAGGCGCCGTGCTCCTTGCGCAATTCCGCGATGCGGCCGCGGCAGGTCAGCTCGTCGGCCGGCCAGACGATCTTGATGAAGCGCGCCGAAAGCTTGCGCACGTGCCCGCGCCGCAGCCAGGCGGTGAGAAGCTGACCGACGAAGGCCATCGCCAGCATCCCCGGCGCGAACATCCCCGGGAAGCCGAGCGAATGCGCGTACGGCTCGTCGAGGTGCAGCCGATTGAAGTCTCCCGAGGACGAGGCATAGCGGACGATCTGCACGCGATCGATGGCCGGCTTGGTCAACGGCGGGAGGTCGTCGCCAACCCGCAGCTCGCTCCAATAGAACGAGCGCGCCAGGCTCTGCTTGGGCTCCTGCACCTGCTTGGGCGCGGTCAGCGGCGGCAGCTGCGGGTGATGCTGCGGCTTCTTCGCCAGCGGCTGCGGCGCTTTCTTCGCGGGCGCGAGCGGCTTGCGCAGCTTGGAGGCGGGGAACTTGGTCACCTTCGCGAGCTTCTTCTTCTGCGGCCTCGCCTTGGCGGCCGCCTTGGGCGCCGCCCGATGGTGGCCCAGCCTCTTGGCTGTGCTTCTGCTACTCATGGATCTCTCCCGGCGCGTGCTTGGGCGCCATCCGCACCACCCAGAGCTGGCGGGAGCGGTAAACGACTTCGCCGGCATCGTCGCGCCCTTCATCCTCGATGATGACCACGTCGGTGGGGCCGCTGGGCGTCTGCCGCTGCTCGATGCCGGCGATCTTGCTGCGCACCGACAGCCGGTCGCCGGCGACGATCGGCCGGGCATACTCGAAGTTCTGCTCCGCCTGCAGAAGGTGCTTCCCGGAAGAGAGCATCAGACCTTCGCGCAGATCGCTGCCGGCGCGCAGCGTGGTGGGGAACGTCGGGGGCGCGACCACGCTGCGGTATCCGGCGGCGCGCGCCGCTGCCTCCTCGAAGTAGATGGGATTCGTCTCGCCGATGGCCTCGGCGAAGCGGCGGATGGCGCCCTTCTCCACCTCGTTGATTGCGGGCTTTGCCTCCCGCCCTGTGGCGTTGCGATCGACCATGCTGCTCCCTATCTGCCCGCGGGCAGATCCAAGACGCTGATCAATCCGGGCTCGGAGCCGGCCACCAGCGGCACCGCGTGGACCACCGTCCACGAGGTGGCGCGATCGCCCTGCGTGCCGCCCGGGATGAGAACTCTGATGCCGGGTTCTCCGATCAATTCGATCTCATCGCGCGGCGAAGGCGCGCCGAGCGCGATGGTCAGGTCGAGGTGGGCGATCTCCTTGCCGCTGTGGAAGGCTCGCGCCACCTGCTTGATCCCGACGATGCCGCCCTTGGGAACGGTGAAGCCCTCGCCCTGCATGTCGTCGTCGGCTTCGACGGGGTCGATCGACTCGTCGACTTCGTCGACTTCGAGACCCACTCCGAGCGCCGCGAGCGCGGCCGACTCCATCAGGCCGACGTGCCCGATGGTGCCGTCGTCGACGCCGCGGTCGAACTCCTCCTCGTTCATGCCCGCGCCGGTCTTGCGCTGCAGCTGGACGCGGCGTGTCCGCGAGTCCACCACGCGGACGACGTTCACGCGGTCGACCCGGCCGCAAACTGCGCCGAGCGTGGCGGGCAGGCGGTCCATGACGAACCCTGGATTCACGCCCGTCCCGAGGATGGCGACCTTGCGCTTCTGCGCGAGCTTGTCGAGGCGCTCGGCGATCTCGGGATTTCGCAGCCAGGGATAGGACAGCTCTTCGCAGGTCGAGACCACCGAGAGCCCTGCCGTGATCGCTTGCGCCAGCTCCCCTTCGACCTGGTCGAGCCGGCTGCCGGTGGCATGGAGGAGCACGCCGCCCTGCGCTTTCTTCATCTCGGCCGTGGCATCGCTGCTGATGATCACTTCCGGGGCGGGCGCGTCGACGACGTCGGAGAGCTTCCTTCCCACCCGGGAGGGGTCGAGGTCGACGGCAGCGACGATCTCCAACTCGCCCTTTTGCAGGGCGCAGCGGGCGATCCCGCGGCCGATGGCGCCGAGGCCCATCAGTGCGACCTTGATCGGCAAGACCCCTTGCCTCCTCGCTGGCGCAAAAAAAATAATTTTTTTTCTGCCCAGCCCGCCGCTTATAGCCCGACGCTCGGAGGGGGGACAAGGAAATGCTAGAGTGAAGCGATGGGCAGGCGCTATCTCGAGGAGCCACCGGCGGCCGCCCGCTCGGCTGTCGACCAGGCTCGCAAGGCCGCGAATGATCTAGGTTCTTTCTTCCGTAGCCTGGGCGTCTGGGACCGGTGGGCGGCTGGCTCAACCGCACTGCTTTTGCTCATGCTGGCCCTCCCTTGGCGGTGGACCAGGGAGGACGATGAAATCATCGGCCTTGTCGCCGCCTGGCCGGTCGCCTTGATGGCGGGCGGCACATTGTTTTTCATCTATTTGCGCGCGCGAAAGGCCGACCTCGTCCAGGACCGCCGGCTTCGGCTGGCGCAGCTCGGGACATCGGCGCTCGCCACCATTTTCACTGGGTTGTTTCTGCCCTGGACGATGCAATCGCATGCGTTCCGCGGCGCGGGACACACGGTGGCCATAGCTTTGTCGACACCGCTCGGCGGTGCCTACTTGGGATTGGTCTGCGCCGCGGCAGCGCTCTTCGCATCCGTGCCGGCGCTCAAGGAATAGCGCGCGCCGTACGCCTCGAAGAGCGTCCGGAAGTTCGGGTCCATCCAATCGCGCGGGCCGACGAACTTGAGCCGCAGCCCGCCTCGGGCATCGACCAGGTAGCTTTCGGGAAACTTCGTCGTGCCGTAAGTCTGCGACCACCTCGCGCCCTGATCGAGCACGACCTTGAAGGGCGGCGGCGAGGGGAAAAATTTGTTCACCGGCTCCCAACTCTCGTCGACGGTGACGGAGAGGACCTCGAACGTCTTCGCATCGAAGCTGCGAGCGAGCTGCATCAGGCTCGGCATCTCCTCGCGGCACGGCGGGCACCAGGTCGCCCAGAAGTTCACCAGCACGAGCTTGCCCTTCCGCTCGGCCAGCTCCTTGAACAGCGGGGCCGGCCGCCCGTCGAGCTCATCGGCTTCGACGGCTCCCTTGGCGCGATCGGTGCTGCCGCCGAAATGCTGGAGGCCCTTGGAGATGCCCACCGCCAGCACGGCGATGGCCGCGAAGGCGACGAAAGCCTCCTTGAGCCAGCGCGGCACCACCCAGGTGCGCTTCTGATCGACGGGAATGCCTGAGTAGCTCAATGCCGCTTCCGCCGCCGCCAGTGTTTGATGCGCGCGAAGGGCGGATTGCCCAGCGGCCCGCCGACCAGATACGCCTTGAGCGCCTCGCGCGCCACGTAAGGGGCGTGGACGCGCCACTTGAGACCGTTCACCACCACCACCGCGACGGCGATCTTGGGATCGTCGGCTGGGGCGAAGCCGACGAACCAGGAATAGTCCTTGAAGTGCGCGCCGTGGTCGCTCAGAGAGCCGGTCTTTCCCGCCACCTCGATGTCGCCGAGGACGTTGCGGTGCCGCTCGCGGAAGGACGACGTGGCGGTGCCGGCGGAGACGGTCAGCTTCATCATGTCGCGCAGCGCGGCCGCCGTCTCCTGGTTGAGAAGGCGCGTCTCACCGTTCGGCGCGACGGGCTCGCCGTCGATGGCGTCGACCAGCGACGGCTCGACTGCCACTCCTCCGTTGCCGACCGCCGCCGCGATGAGCGCCGCATGCAGCGGAGAGAGATGCACCTGCCCGAAGCCGGAGGCGCTCTTGGCGAAGTCGAGCGCCTTGTCTCCTTTGTCGGGGATCTGCGCGGTCGACTGCTCCACCGGCTGATCCCAGATGGGACGGTTGAAGAGGAACTTCTCCGCCTCCTTGCGCAGTGCGTCCGCGTCGAGGTGCTTCACCGCCATCTTGGCGAAGACCACGTTGGCGCTCTTGGCCAGCGCCATGCTCAGGGAGAGGCAGCGGCGGTCGAGCCGGGGGGCATCCTGCAACAGCTTCTCCTTCAGCCGATGCCGGCCGCCGTGGTAGCAGATCTCGTCGTCGGGCGAGATGCCCGACTCGATCAGCGCCGCGCCGGTGATGATCTTGAACACCGAGGCGGCGGGATAGAGGGGTTTCGTCGCCTGCCCCTCGCCGTATTGGGCCAGCGCGAGCAGCTTCCCGCTCTTCGGGTCGATCGCGACCACCGCGGCGCCCACCGGTTTGTACATTTTGAGCAGCTTCTGCATCTGCGACTGCAGATGCGGATCGATGCTCAGTCGCGCTTCCTTTCCGTCTTCGGTGCGGGCGACGTAGGCGTCGTCCTTGAGCCTGGCGCTGCGCCAGAGCGAAAGGCCCTGCAGGTGCTCGATGTGCTGCACCACCGCGTTCGTCGCGGCGGCAGGCACCTGCTTGACCTCGGCGGGAGGCTCGAGGTCCGGCTCTACGGCCGCGCTTTCGTCAGGCTCGAGCGGAACGTCCGAGTCGTCCTGCGGGACCGGCAGCGCGGGAGGGGGCTGCCCCGGCCGCTGCTGCGCGCGCGCAGCGAAGCAGAGCCCGGCCGCGGCGCAGGCCGCGACCAGCCAGGCGGGGCGGATGTGGCAGCCTCGTCGCTCTTTCACCGATGCTCCATCTTGACGGATCCGCGCCGGGGATCAACCTTCGGGCGCGGTGGTCCCTTCCCCGCCCGACGCAGGACAGCCTACTTTCCTTACCTCGCTGCTCGCCGACCTGCGGCCGCGCCACATCATCACCGCGGTCGTTCTCCTGGCGCTGGCCACGGTCTTGAATCGGGCCATCCATCTCGCCTTCCGTCGTGCGGTCGAGCGGCACCGCGCCCGCGGCACGCTCCTCCCCGAGACGATGACCCAGTTCGCGCTCGCTCGCCGGCTCCTGAGCGCCGCGACCTGGCTCGTGGCGCTGGGCATCGCGCTCACCCAGTTCACCGAGCTGCGCGTGCTCTCGACGGGGCTGCTCGCCTCTGCCGGCCTCTCGGGTCTGATCGTCGGCTTCGCGGCTCGCGGCACTCTGGGAAATGCCATCGCCGGGCTGACCATCTCACTGGCGCAGCCCGTCCGCATCGGCGACGACATCGAGCTTCGCGGCGAGCGCGGGGTGGTGGAGGACATCCACCTCATCTATACCGTGCTGCGCCTGGCGGACGGCAAGCGGCTCATCATCCCCAACGACACCCTCGCCAACGAGGTGATCAAGAACCTGACCATGGGTGGGGTGACGAAGGTGGCGCGCGTCGAGGTCAAGGTCCCGCCGGCAGGCAATCCGCAGCAAGTGCAGGAGGCGATGGCGTCCGTGGCCCGCGGCTTCGAGAGCCTCGACCGGCAAGCCGCTGAGCCAGAAGTCTACTGGGTGAAGATTGACGAGACGGGAACGGTGCTGCGGCTGGTCGCGACCTGCACCGACGCCGTCTCGGCCGACCGGCTCGCCCAGAAAGTGCTGGCTCGCGCGGCCCAACTGGTACACCGCGCGAGCCCGTGAAAAAAATAATTATTTTTTTCGCGCGCTACTTGGCGGGGGGAGTGGTGCTGGGTGTCGTGGTGGTGTCGCCCGTCTTGGCCCCCATGTCCTTCTTCATCTTCTTGCCCTTCTTCTTCATCTTCTTGCCGGCCTTCTTGGTGTCGCTCTTCATGGCGTCGCCGGTCTTCTCCTCCGCCCTGGCCTGGGCGGCAGCGAGGAAGGCGAATGCACAGAGCGCGAGCAAGAGCTTCTTCATTGGGCACCTCGGCGGGGGGCGGGCGAGATGCCCGCGCGGGGGTGGTTGAAGCCTACGCCGGGCGTACTGTCAAGCGCTCCCCTTGCCGTCTGCAATCGGCGGAGTGAAATTCAGGGTCCGTGTGTTAGATGTGCGCCGCCAAACGAGGGAGTGGTGACGTGAAAAGCAATTGGAACGTGTTCATCGGCGTCTGCGTGGGCGCCGTTCTCGGTTTTGCCGTCGGCCAGCATCTGGGCGCCAAGGCCCCCTTGGCGACGCCGATCAAGGGCGCGCAGGCGAATAGCCCCACGGCCCCCGCCGCGGCGCTGCCGCAGGGCTCCGACACCATCTACAAGGTCATCCTCGGCGATGCGCCGATGAAGGGCGAGGCCGAGGCCAAGGTGACCATCGTCGAATGGTCCGACTTCCAGTGTCCCTACTGCGGTCGCGTCATCGACACCCTGAAGCAGGTCGAACGAAACTACGGCTCGGACGTGCGCTTCGTCTTCAAGCACAACCCGCTCCCCATGCATCCCGACGCACCAGGCGCGGCCAAGGCGTCCATCGCAGCCTGGCGGCAGGGCAAGTTCTGGGAGATGCACGACAAGCTCTTCGAGGCCAACGTCGCGCGCGGCTCGCTGTCGCGCGCTGCAGTCGAGAAGATGGCGGCCGACATCGGCCTCGACCTGGAACGCTTCCGCACGGACCTGGAGGCGTCGGAGACGCAGGACATCCTCCGCTCCGACCAGGCGCAGGCGGCCAAGCTGGGCGCGACCGGCACGCCCTTCTTCTTCGTCAACGGCGCGCGCATCTCCGGCGCGCTGCCGTACGAGAGCTTCAAGGCAGTCATCGACCTGCAGCTCAAGCGCGCCGCACAGTCGCTGGCGAGCGGCGTCTCGCGCAAGGAGCTCTACGACGACCTGATCAAGAACGGCATCGATGCGCCTCCGGTTCCGCCGCAGCAGGCGCCGCCGCCCCCGCAGGCGCGCAACGTCGATCCCGGCGACGGCCCCTGGACCGGGGCCAAGAAGCCCAAGGTGACAATCGTCGAGTGGTCCGACTTCCAATGCCCCTTCTGCGGCCGCGTCGAGCCGACGCTTCGGCAGATTCTCGACACTTACAAGAACGAGGTGCGCGTCGTCTGGCGCAACGAGCCGCTCAGCTTCCATCCCAATGCGATGCCGGCCGCCAAAGCCGCCATGGCGGCGGCGAAGCAGGGCAAGTTCTGGGAGATGCACGACCTGATGTTCGTCCATCAACAAGATTTGTCGGACGCGAAGTACGAGGAGTGGGCGAAGCAGATCGGCCTCAACGTCGCCCGCTGGAAGGCGGACAAGGAATCGCCTGAGATTGCCACGGTCATCAGCAAGGACTCGAGCTACGGCCAGTCGGTCGGGGCCGACGGCACGCCCTCTTTCTTCATCAACGGCAAGTTCATCTCCGGCGCCATGCCCTTCGACACTTTCAAGACGGTCATCGACGAGCAGATCAAGAAGGCCGACGAGATGCTCAAGAAGGGAACCAGGCAGGACAAGCTCTACGAGACGCTGGTGGCCGAGAACGTCAAGGCCGGCGCGCCGACCGCGCAGGCCGCGCCTGCCGCCGAGCAGAAGTTCAAGGTCGAGGTCGGCAATGCACCCGCGCGGGGGCCGAAGAATGCGCCGGTGACCATCGTCGAGTGGTCAGACTTCCAGTGCCCCTTCTGCAGCCGGGTCGAGCCGACCCTCAAGCAGATCGAGAACGACTACAAAGGCAAGGTGCGCATCATCTGGAAGAACCAGCCGCTCAGCTTCCACCCGAATGCGATGCCGGCCGCCGAGGCCGCCATGGCCGCTTACGAGCAGGGCAACGACAAGTTCTGGGCGATGCACGACAAGCTCTTCGCCAATCAGCAACAGCTCTCGCCGCAGTACTACGAGCAGGTGGCGCAGGAGATCGGCCTCGACCTGGGCAAGTTCAAGGCTTCGCTCGAGGCGCATCGGGCGCAGTCCTCCATCCAGGCCGACATGACCGCCGGCAGCGCGCTCGGTGCCAGCGGCACGCCGACTTTCTTCATCAACGGCCGCCGGCTGGTGGGCGCCCTGCCCTTCGATTCCTTCAAACAGGTCATCGACGCCGAACTCGCCGCCAAGGTGGCCAAGAAGTAAGCTCGGCCACCGATGGAGTTGAAGGACTACCGGATCCGGTTGCTCAAGCGCGGCGACCGGGAGGTGATCTTCAAGCTGCTGGCGTCGGACGGCTGGGCAGTGCCGGCCAATGACCAGGAGGCGGCCATCTCCTGGGTGGTGCAGCATCCGGAGATCGAGACTTTCGTCGCGCACGACGCCGCGGCCTTTTCGAGGCTTTACGGGATCATCAGCATGTCGCACCGGCCGCAGCTCAGGCTCGGGGGGCGGGTGGCGTGCATCGACCTGTTTCTGGTCGTGCCCGAGCAGCGGCACAAAGGCATCGGCAACGACCTGCTCGCCCAGGCTCTGCGGCGGAGCGCGGCGTTGGGGTGCAAGCGCGTGGAGGTCCACTTGCCGGCCAAAGTCGATGATCGGCACGAGTTCTTCCGCGGACACGGTTTCGCGCCAGCCGAAAACAACCTGTACATCCGGCCGGGTACGCCGCTGGAAAAAAAATAATTATTTTTTCCTCTCCGGCTTCTTCCCCGCCTCCTGCGCGGGAGGCTTCTGCCGCAGGACGACCCCCTCCACCTCCATCGGCCTGTCAGCAGTCAGCTGCGCGTCCAGTTCCATCGGCCGCCCACCCGAAGGCACGTCCACCACGGCCGACCACGGCTTGTACCCTTCGGCGCGAACTTCGATCCGGTGCTTCCCCGCCGCGACCGTGTGCACGAAGGGCGGCAGCTGCCCCGAGGGCCTGCCATCGATGAGCAGGTCCGCGATCACCGAGGGTGACGGCGTGACGATCACCTTCCCCGGCCGCATTTCCTCCTGCGGCCACAGGGACCAGACGCACAGCCCGACGATGGCGAGCGCCGCGCCGCCGCCCGCCGCCCACGGCCACCATTTCGGTGCCGCGACCTTCTGCTGCTCTCGCAACGAGCGAGACATCGGCGCCTTTCGCTGCGCCCGAGGCGCATGGGTCCGCTCGTCAAAGACATTGAACCCTTCCTCTTGCGCGTCCTCCCTCCGCACGATCGAGGTCGCCGCGGACCCGACAGGCGGAGTGGGCGGCATCGCGAGCGTGTCCTGGTCGGCTTGGATGCGCCACTTCTGCGTGCTCTCCATCTGCGCCTTGGCCGCCTCGGCGAGGAAGGCCGGGCCAGGAAAGGGATCGCGCGGCGTCACGGCGAGGTCGCTCCCCAGCCAGGAGCTGAGCCGGCTCTGCTCCTTCTCGTACTCCGTCTTGAACTCCGCGCGCAGCCACTCGGCCAGCTGGCGCGAGCCATAGACGATGTCGCGCACCATCGTGAAGTGCATCAGCTCGTCGTGCAGCTCGCTGGCGGTCTGGTAGCGCTCTTTCGAGTCGATGGCGAGGGCCTTGAGGATGACGCGCTCGAGCCCCTCCGGCACCGCGCGGTTCACCCGGCGGGGCGAGGGGACGAGGCCGTTGCGCACTTTCTCCAGCACGGCGAAGTCGCTTTCGCCAGTGAAGAGCTTCTCGCCGCAGACCAACTCCCAGAGGAGGATGCCGGCGGCGAAGATGTCGCTGCGGCCGTCGACCGGAAGCCCCTGCACCTGCTCGGGAGACATGTAACTGAACTTGCCTTTGAGGATTCCCGCCTGCGTGTTCTGCAGCCGGCTTTCCGCCTTGGCGATGCCGAAGTCGATCAGCTTCACCTCGCCGTCGAAGGAGACGAGCACGTTCTGCGGCGAGACGTCCCGGTGGACGATGCCGAGCGCGTGCCCGCGGGTATCCTTCTTGCGGTGCGCATAGTCGAGCGCCTCGCAGACCTCGGCCATCACCTGGCATGCCTGGGCGATGGGCATCGGCCGCTGCAGCTTGCGGAAACGCTCCATCAGCTGCCGCAGGTCGCGCCCGGAGATGTACTCCATTGCGATGTAGAGGTTCTCGTCGTGCTTCCCCAGCTCGAGCACCTGGACGATATTCGCGTGAGAGAGCTGCACGGCGATGCGCGCTTCGTCCACGAACATGCGGATGAACTCGGGGTCGTCTCCCATGGTGGGGAGGATTTTCTTGATGGCGAGCAGGCGCTCGAACCCTTCCACGCCGAAGGCTTTGGCGACGAAGACTTCGGCCATGCCGCCCACGGCGATCCGCTCGAGCAGCAAGTACTTCCCGAATTTTAGCGGGGAGCGCACCGCTTTCAGCGTAGCGTCACAAGACGAGCCGCGGCAAGCTAGGTCCCATGTACCTCTGCCATGCCTGCCGGAAGGAAATCGATCTGGGGGTGAGCGGCGCCGCGGGCCGACGCGACGACTGCCCGCACTGCCGCGCCGCGCTCCACTCTTGCCTCAACTGCCACGCTTACGACGAGAGCATGCGCTACGGTTGCCGCGAACCGATGGCCGAACCGCCCGCCGACAAGGAGCGGAGCAACGCCTGCGAGCTGTTCGTATTCAAGAAAGGGGAGCGGGCGGCGCGCGAGGAGGACCCGCGCGCCACGGCGCTGGCAGCCCTCGACGCACTCTTCAAAAAAAAATAATTATTTTTTTATCCGGTTTCGGCGGCCAGCCACTCCAGGTAGGCTGCGTGGCCGTCTTCCACTGGAACCGCCAGCACTTCGGGCACTTCGTAGGGGTGCAACTCGAGCAAGCGTGCTTTGAGCGCCTCGAACCTGGCCCGCCGGGTCTTGAACAGGACCAAAACCTCGTTCTCGTCCTGCACTTTGCCCTGCCACCGGTAAATCGACCGCAGCGCCGGGATGAGGTTGGCGCAAGCCGCCAGCTTCTCGCCCACCAGCGTCTTCGCCAACTCCGCCGCGACGTTCGAGTTGGGAAGCGTCGTGAGGACGAAGAGGGCGTCGGTCACACCGCGGGTTTATCAGCCCTTTTTCAGTCGCGCCAGAGCGCTGGCGATGGCCGAGGGGCCCTTGAGCCCCTTCATCGCCAGCCAGCCCATCACCTTGGCGCCGCCGAGAGCCATCACCGAGAGCCAGCCGCGCAGGGTCAGCTTGATGAGACCGCTGTGCAGCTTGACGCTGATCTTCTCGTCAGGGTCCCTGGCCACGATGCGCTGGAAAAACACGATGCCGAGGTCGCCCACGTCTGCGTCGGGCTGCGCAGCGATGGCGCGCACCGCCCCCGGAGCCAATGTCAGCTCGAAGTCGGGGTCTGCGGCGCGGCCCTCCGTGAAGCGCGGCTTGCCGTCGATGAGCTTGAAGGTGAACTCGCCGGTTATGTCGGTGAAGCGCACGCCGACTTCGGCGGCCTTCTTCAGCGGCGAAGAAGCGCGCCGCGCCGCTTCGCTCGTCTCGAAAAAACGCTGCAGGACGACATTCGAAGGTTCCACGCCGGGCTGGAAGCTAAGTCCGCTGCTATCATTGCGCAATGACCGCCAAAGAGGTCGCCGCGGTGCTGCGGGAGATCTCGCAGCTCCTGCAGCTGAAAGGCGAGAACGCCTTCAAGATACGCGCCTACGACATGGCGGCCGACGCCTTCGAGGGCCTCCCCGGCGACCCCGCCGCGCCGGGCGGACTGCACGAGCGCGTCCAGAACGGGACATTGAGCGAGATCTCCGGAGTCGGGAAAGCGATCGACCAGAAGGTGACCGAGCTGGTCAAGACGGGCTCGCTCAAATACCTCGAGGAGCTTCGCCGCGAGTTTCCCCACGGCGCGCTCGATCTCGTGCGCGTGCCGGGCCTCGGGCCGCGCAAGGCTGTCGTGCTCATCCGCGAGCTCGACGTGACGTCACTCGACGATCTGGAGAAGGCGGCGCGGGAAGGCCGGGTGCGGGGCCTCAAGGGGTTCGGCGAGAAGACGGAGCAGATGATTCTCGAGGGCATCGTCAAGGTGCGCGAGCGGCAGGCCTCGCGCCGGCCTCTCTGGGAGACGCGGCCGCTGGCGGAAAGCCTCCTCGAGCGGGTCCGCGGGGCGCCGGGAGTGGTCCGCGCCGAGATCGCCGGCAGCGTCCGCCGCTATGCCGAGACGAACGGCGACATCGATATCGTCGCCGCCGCCCAGGGGCCGGTCGAGCCCGTCATGGAAGTCTTCGCCACCTCGCCAGGCGTGAGCGAGATCCTAGCGCGCGGCGGAACAAAGTGTTCCGTGCGCATGCGCGAACCGCCGATGCAGGCGGACTTGCGCGTCGTGACGGAGTCTCAGTTCGCCACCGCCCTCCATCACTTCACCGGCAGCAAGCAGCACCACGTCAAGCTGCGGGGGATCGCGCGCAGCAAGGGCCTGAGCATCTCCGAGTATGGCCTGGCGCGCATCGAGGGCGGCGGCGCGCTGCAGCCCGCGAGTGAAGAAGAGCTCTACGGCCTGCTCGACCTCGAGCCTGTTCCGCCCGAGCTGCGCGAGGACCTCGGCGAAATCGAGCTGGCCCAGCAGCGCGCGCTGCCGGAGCTGGTCGAGCTCGGCGATGTCCGCGGCTTCGTCCACTGCCACTCGACCTGGTCGGATGGCAAGGCCTCCATCGCGCAGATGGTCGGCGCGGCGCAGGACCTCGGCGCCGCGTACATCACCATCACCGACCACACCAAAGCGGCCCACTACGCCAACGGTCTCGACGAGGACCGGCTGCTGCGCCAATGGGACGAGATCGCGAAGGTCCAGGAGCAGTTTCCTCGCCTGCGCATCCTGCGGGGGAGCGAGGTCGACATCCTCGAGGACGGCTCCCTCGACTGGCACGAGCGAGTCCTGGAGAAGCTCGAGGTAGTCATCTGCTCGGTACACCAGCGGTTCAAGCTCGATCTCGATCGGCAGACCGAGCGAATTCGCCGGGCGCTGGAGAATCCGCTCTGCCGCATCTGGGGGCATCCCAGCGGCCGCTATCTCGGCGACCGCGATCCGATGCCCGCTCGCTGGGAAGAGCTCATCGCTCTCGCTGCCGAGCGCGGCGTGACCATCGAATGCAACGGCACGCCCCACCGGCTCGACCTGAATTGCGAATTGCTGCGCGTCGCCCGCAAGCACGGCGCCAAGATCTGCCTCTCGGTCGATGCCCATTCCACCCGCGAGCTGCGGAACCTTCACTATGCGGTCGGCACCGCCCGCCGCGGCTGGACCGAACGGTCCCGCGTGGTCAACGCTCGCGACGCCAGCAGTTTCCTTTCCATGCTCCAACACGCCTGACCCCCCGGCGGCCTGCGGCAAAGAAAAAATGATTTTTTTTACCCGCCCCCGGGATGTCAGACCCCCGTGGCAGGCTGGTAGGCATGACTGAAACTTGTGTGTCAGTGTCCCATTTTCGAGTGCACCTCAAAGAGATCGCCAACGCAGTCGCTCGCGGAGAAGAGCGGCTCCTGGTCGCGCGGCATGAGCTGGAGATGTTCGCCATCGTCAGCCGCGAAGACCTCGAGTTCCTTCGCAAGCACAGACCCGCGACCGACGCGCCTGTAATGAGCGAGAAAAAGCTCCGCCTCGTCCATCCCGACGAAATGCCGGGGGAGATGGTCGACGAGCTCTATCGAGCGACCACCGGCGCGACGGACCTGGCAATCGTCGCCTGGCGCGGCAAAGCCTACGTCAACATCCGGGCGCGGACCGGGAAATATCCCGACAAGCCGCCCTACTGAGCCCTGTGCTGCCTACAAAGTGAACTGAGCGGCCTCGATCAGCTCGCGGACGCGATGGAGGAAGCCGTTGCCGGTGACCCCGTCGATGACGCGGTGATCGTACGAGAGCGTCAGGTACATCATCTGGCGGATGACGATGGCGTCCTCGGAGTCGATCTCGCGGACGACGGCGCGCTTGACGATCTCCCCCATGCGAAGGATGCCGACCTGCGGCTGGTTGATGATGGCTGCGCCGAAGAGATTTCCTTTCAACCCTGGGTTGGAGACCGTGAAGGAGCCGCCCGAGAGCTCGTCGGCCGTGACCTTGCCGGTTCGCGCGCGCGCGGCCAGATCCTCGAGAGCGCGCGCGAGGCCGAGCACGCTCTTCTCGTTGGCCTTGCGGATGACCGGAACGAGCAGGCCCTTTTCCGTCTCGACAGCGATACCGAGGTTGATGTCCTTGCGAAGAATGAGCGTCTCGTCCTGCACGACGGCGTTGATCCGGGGAAACTCGGCCAACGCCTGGACCGTGGCGCGGCAGATCGCGACCAGGAAGCTCGGTGCGCGGCCGCCGGTCTCCTTTGCGTTCTTCCACTCGCCGCGGAGCTTGGACAGATTCGTCATGTCCACTTCCGCGGTGCAGGGAACGTGCGGGCTCGTGACCTTCGAATAGACCATGTGCTCGGCGATGAGCCGGCGACGCTGGTCGAAGGGGATCGACTGGTCGCCCTCCTTTGGCGTGTAGCGCGGCGGTTTGTAGGCGCGCAGCGAGATGGCCACCGGTCCAAAGCCCGCATATCCGGTCGGGCCGGGCGGAAAGCTCAAGGGCGGCGGCTGCGAGAACGCCGGCGCTACCGGCGGCTGGCTCGGAGGTGGCGGCGCCGTCGGGGCTTTCTGGCCAGGGAAGGTGCTCACGGGCGGCTGCAGCTCGCTCTGCGTCGCGCCGGTGGCACCTTTCTCCAGGTAATTGATGACGTCGGCCTTGGTGACGCGGCCGCCAGCGCCGGATCCTGGGACCTGATTGATGTCGACGCCGTGCTCCTGCGCAACGTTGCGCCCGACGGGGCTGGCCCGGACAACCTCGGCGGGCGGAGGCGCTGAGGGGCGGGCTTGCGCTGCCGGCGTTGAGGTCTGCGCCGTCGGGGCCGAGGGTTGCGCGCTCGAATCATCGAGTCGGGCGAGGGCTGCACCGACGGGAACGACCGATCCTTCCTTGGCGAGCGTCTCCACCAGAACGCCCGAGGCGGGCGAAGGGACTTCGGTATTTGCTTTGTCCGTGGCGATCTCGACCAGCGGCTCGTCGCGCTCGACATGCTGACCGGGGCGGGCGATCCAGCGCACGACCGTCCCCTCCATCACGGACTCGCCCAACTGGGGCATCACTACAGTGGTCATCTGTCTCGGGGCCTCGCCTCAGGGGCGCTTTCGTTAGCGCGCGGGGCGCACCGTGTCAAACGGAGCGGCGCAGAAAAAAATAATTTTTTTTTCCAGGGCGCGCCTCACAATGGGCGGTGTGCGGGAGCGGCTTCATGCGTTGGGTAGCGCCCTAGGCCGCCAGCCGCACCTGCAGGCGGTGCGGGACGGCGTGGTGGGCAGCCTGCCGCTCATCCTGCTCGGGAGCCTTTTCCTCCTCCTCGGGCAGCCGCCCTGGCCGGCGCTGGCGCGGATCCTGCCGCCGTCGGCCACCCTCCTCGCCGGCTACTCGGCCTGCGCCGGTCTCGTGTCGATCTATGCCTGCGCCGCCACGGCGCTCTCATTGGCGCGCAGACGGGAAGTCGACGCCGTGGCGAGCGTCACGACCGCCCTCGCCGTCTTTCTCGTGGCGCAGCGGCCGGTGAACAAGCTGCTCGCCATGTCGACGCTGGGCGCCGCCGGCCTCTTCCCCTCCTTCGCCGCGGCGATTCTGGCCGTCGAGACGCTGGCCTTCTTCGCGCGGCGCAAATGGGGCATCCGCCTGTCGGGCGGCGCGCCCGATGTCGTGGTGCGCAGCTTCGCCGCGCTCCTCCCGACGGTCAGCTGCGTCGTTGTGGTGTGGTTCCTGGTGCATGTCTTGGGCATCGACCTGGCGGGGGGCATCGCCGCCATCTTCCGGCCGCTGCTGCTCGGCGGCGATTCGCTGGCAGCGGTGCTGATCGTGGTGCTCATCGACAGCGCTCTCTGGATGGTCGGAGTCCACGGGCTCTCGGTCCTGGCGGCGGTGCGGCCGCTCTGGCTCGCCGCGCTGGCCGAAAACATGGCCGCCGCCAGCTCTGGACAGCCGCCGGTCCACGTCTTCACCCAGGAGTTCTTCATCTGGTTCACCTGGCAGGGCGGCTCGGGCACGACGCTGGCGATGGCGTTGCTCCTGCTCAGCGCGAAGTCGAAGCAGCTGCGGCTGGTCGGGCGGGCGGGGATCGTGCCCGCTCTTTTCAACATCAACGAGCCGCTCCTCTTCGGGACCCCGGTGGTGATGAACGGCAAGCTGGCTGTGCCCTTCGTGGCGACGCCGGCAGTGCTGGTGACGCTGACCTGGCTGGCGATGCGCTTCGGCCTCGTGCGCCCTCCCTACATCGAAGTGGTCTGGACGCTGCCGGCGCCCATCGGCGCCTGGCTCAGCACCGGCGGCGATCCGCGCGCCGTCGCGCTGCAGATGATCAATCTCATCCTCGCGCTCGCCATCTGGTGGCCTTTTCTGCGCAGGTACGATCGCGCGCTGCTCAGCGCGGAGGCGTCTTCAGCGGCACCCGATAAGTGAGCACGTCGGTCGAGTGCTCGACGGCCGGTCCCCGCAAGAGAGACTCCTTGTCGAAGACCGCGAGCGGCCGGGAGAGAACTGCGGGAGCGTGGGTGCCCGTGTCCATCCGGATGGCGTCCTTGGGGCAAGCCTCGACGCAGAAGCCGCAGACGATGCAGCGCAGCTCGTCGATCTCGAAGCGGACCGGGTACTTCTCGATCGCCTCTTCTTCGTACTCGCCGGCCTCAATGTAGATGCACTGCGCGGGGCAGGCGGTGGCGCACATGTAGCAGGCGACGCAGCGCGGTTTGCCATCCAGCCGCGGCACCAGGCGATGCATGCCGCGATAGCCGGGCGGATATTCCTTGCGCTCCTCGGGATAATTGATCGTCGAGACGAGGTTCACGCCCCGACCTTTGCGCTCCATCACTTCCGGAGCGGGGTCGCGGAAGCCGAAGAGGTTCTTCCAGAAATGGCGGGCGAGGACGCCCATGCCGCGGACGGCCTCGCGCAGATAGAGCCGCTCGCCCGGGCTCAAGTCAGTGCGAGGCATGCGGCGCCTCCTCTGCTCGCGGCGCCCTGGCCGAGAGCGCGACGAAGGCGATGATGGCCAGCCACTCGATCCCGCCCATCCAGGCCAGGCCCTCGCGGCCGGCCCAGAGAAAGATGCCGGCGGTGAGCGCGACGTTGAAGAGCGAGATGGGCAGCATCATCTTCCAGCCCAGCCGCATGATCTGGTCGTAGCGGAATCGCGGAAAAGCCCAGCGCACGACGAACATCACCCAGATGATGAAGAGCATCTTGACGATGAAGGCGAACACTTGAAAGACCGAAAGCCAGGCGAAATCGAAGTGGCGGACGACGGTGGGTTCGATGAAGGGTAGATGATAGCCGCCGAGAAAGATGGTGGTGACGATGCCGGCCACCACCACTGTCTCGGCATACTCGGCGATGAGAAAAAGCCCGCTCTTCAATCCCGAGTATTCGAGGAAATAACCGATGATCTCGCTCTCCCCTTCAGGGGTATCGAAGGGAGCGCGCTTGATCTCGGCCTGCGCGGCGACGAGAAAGAGGATCATTCCGATCGGCTGATAGACGAATCCCCAGGACGGCAGCCAGCCGAAGAGGACGGAGTCGTCGCGCACGAGGAAGTCGCCGGCCCGCGCCGCCAGGACGACGGCGCTGCGCAGGGCCGGCCCGAGCATGCCCTGCAGCCGCGCCATCTCCTCCAGCCGCAGCGTGCCGAAAGCGATGAAGGCGCCCACCAGCGTGAGGCCCAGCGTCACCTCGTAGCTGATCAGCTGCGCAGAAGCGCGCAGGCCGCCGAGCAACGCCAGCTTGTTGTCCGAGGTCCAGCCGGCCAGCGCCGTCGCGAACACGGCGAGCGAGGCGAGAGCGAAGACGTAAAGGATGCCCCAGTCGACGCGCGCGACCTGCAGCTGGATGCGCTGGCCGAGAAAAGTCACCTCGGGGCTCACCGGTACGATGGCGAAGAGCATGAAGGCCGGGGCGAAGGCGAGGAGCGGCGCGAGATTGAACAACACCTTGTTGTTCATCGCGCCCTCGGGGATGAAGTCCTCCTTGAAGAGCATCTTCAATACGTCGGCGAGGACGTGGGGAATGCCCTTCAAGGGCCGGTTGCGCAAGCCGGGGATGATGCTCAGGCGCGCGCGGTTCGGTCCGACGCGGTCTTGCATCAACGCCGACCATTTCCGGTCAGCCATGGTGAGGAGCGTGGCGGTGACCATCACCAGGATGAGGATGAGCCCGACGATGTTGCCGACGGCGGCGCCGATCGGGCCGAGGCGAGCAAAGAGCGCGGCGATGGCCAGGAGCAGCCAGGAAATGAAGAGCAGGAAGGCGACGAATGCCGTCCAGCCGGCGATGGTGCCCGCGAGCCAGCGGCCGAAGGCGGGCCGGGGAGGAATGGCCGGTCCGAAATCCTCGAATGCGAGCCGGGCGGTGGGCGTTTCGATCATCGCGCGGCTCCGGCGGGCCGCGGCGCTCGCTTCGGCCACTGCGCGGGGAGAAGCTGCTCGAGCACCACGCCTTCTTCGGGAATCGCCTCGAGCTTCAATCCAGGCAGGCCGAGCAGATCGAAGGCAGCCGCCGCGCTCCGAGGTGCCCCGGCGATGCCGAGCCCGGCGAGGATTCTCTCGGCCCAGCTCCAGGCGGGAGCCGATTCGCCGCGCTCCGCAGGCACGCCCGGCCAGGTGCGCTGCAGGCGGCCATAGTAATTGATCACCGAGCCGTCCTGCTCATAGACGCTCTGGCAAGGAAGGGTGACCTGGCCTTCGATGCCCTGGTTCTGGGCGATGGCGATGAAGACCTCGAGAGGCTTCTCGAGGAGGAGTCCGTCGGTGCGGAAGGCGACCAGGGCCTTGATGCCCTCGACGCTGTCGTGGAGCGTGACGCCCGCAGCTCTGGCCGCCAGCTCGACGCCCCGCCGGTTGGGATTCTTGTCCTGGCGGATGAGGAAATCATCGCCGTCGCCGTCGAGGCGGGCGGTAAAGAAATACTTCTCCGCTCCGATCCGCGCGCCGAAATCGAAGGCCGCCGCGGCCTCTTCATTGGTGCACTGCGCGGAGAGAGAAATGCCGATGCCGGGCTTTCCCGCGATGGGCCTGAGGAGCTCGATCGCGCGCGCCAGATCGCCCTGCTCCACCCGCTTCTCGTTCGTCTCGTGATGGGTGAGCCGGCCCTCGTCGCACATCCAGACCTGGTTGACCTCTTCGTTGCGGCGCGGGAGCAACCGGTAGATGAGATTTCCGCGGCTCTCCAGATAGACGTTGCAGCCGTTGGCGCAGCCGGTGCAGACCGCCGGGCTCTTCTCTACGAACCAGACCCGCGATTGAAAGCGGAAATCGCGGTTCAAGAGAGCTCCGACCGGGCAGATGTCGACGGTGTTGCCCGAGTACTTGCTGTCGAGCGGCTGCCCGGGGAAGGTGCTGATCAAGGAGTGCGAGCCGCGGTCCACCACCGCCAGCTGCGGCTCCTGCGCGATCTCGTCCATGAAGCGCACGCAGCGGGTGCACATGATGCAGCGCTCAGCGTCGTAGACGACCAGCGGCCCGAAGATCTCGCGCTTGGGCTTGTTCAACTTGGAAGTGCGGATGCGCGAGGGCTGGTGATCGAACTCCATGTAATAATCCTGGAGCTTGCATTCGCCCGATTGATCGCAGATGGCGCAATCGACCGGATGATTGATCAAATGGAATTCCATGCAGCCGCGCTGGTTGTCGCGCACGGCGGGGCTGCTGGTGACGACCTTCATCCCTTCCTTGACCCGTACCTGGCATCCCGGAACGAGGCGGCCGGGCGCGTCGCTCGTTTCCACCAGGCACATGCGGCACTGGCCGGCGATCGAGAGCCGCGGGTGATAGCAGAAGTAGGGGATGGCGACCCCGATGCGCCGCGCGGCCTCGATCAGGTTGTCGCGGGGGTCGGCCTCCACCTCGCGGCCGTCGACGAAGACCTTGGTCATTGCTCGACCTCGCCGCCGATCATGTTGATCGAGTCGAAGATGGGGATCAGATCGGCGATGGCATGGCCTTTGATGAGCCGCGGCAATGCGGAGAGGATCGGCAATCCCGGGCCGCGCACTTGAATGGCGTACGGCTTTCCTTTGCCGTTGCTCACCAGATGGAAGCCGAGCTCGCCGTTCGCCCCCTCGGTGTAGACATAGACTTCGCCGGGTGGCACCTGGATGCCTTCGGTGATCAGCTTGAAGTGGGCCATCACGCCCTCGATGGAGCCGAAGACCTCCTTCTTGGGCGGCAGCGCATAGCGCCAGTCGTCGATGAGGATCGGCCCGGGCGGCATCTGCTCCAGGCATTGCAGGACGATGCGGTGCGATTGACGGATCTCTTCCAATCGCAGGATGTATCGATCGTAAGTATCGCCGCTCGCGCCGAGCGGGACTTCGAAATCCATCCGATCGTAGACCAGATAAGGATGCGCCTTGCGCACGTCATAGTTGACGCCGGTGGCGCGCAGGCAAGGCCCGGTGAATCCCCAGTCGACGGCCTCCTCGGCGGAGAGCACGCCGATCCCGCGGGTGCGATCGATGAAGATGCGGTTGCGGGTGAGGAGCGTGTCGACCTCCCCGGTCAGCTCCATCACCCGCGGCAGGCAGTCGCGCAGCTTCTGCTCCCAGCCGGGCGGCAGGTCGCTGGCCACGCCGCCGACGCGCGTCCAGGAAGTGGTCACGCGGGCGCCCGTCAATTCCGAGATGCGGTCCCAGAGCAGCTCGCGCGCCTCCATGGCATAGAGAAAGACGGTGAATGCGCCCAGCTCCAATCCGATGGCGCCGATGCAAGTCAGATGATCGGTGATGCGCGAGATCTCCCCCGCCAGGACCCGCAGGTATTGCGAGCGCTCGGTGTCCTTGATGCCGAGCAATTTCTCGACGCCCATGATGTAGCCGACGTTGTTCAGGATCGGCGAGACGTAATTCAATCGATCGGTATAGGGCAGGACCTGGTGCCAGGTGCTGTGCTCGGACGACTTGCTGAAGCCGCGATGGAGAAAGCCGATCTCCGGGACGGCCTCGACGATGGTCTCGCCGTCGAGCGTGACGATCAGACGAACCGTGCCGTGCATGGCCGGATGCGAAGGTCCGAGATTGACCGTCATCGTCGAGGAAGGAAGCTCAGCCTCGACCGCGAGCGAGTCTTGGATCTGCTCAGTCATAGGCGTCGGGGTCCACGTTCTGCCGGCCGACGTGCGTCTGGCTCATCGGCACGCCCGCTCCGCCCGGACCGGGACCGGGGCCGCGCACCAGATCGGGAAAGTCCAGCTCCGGCACGAGCGGCTGCCGCTTGCGGACCGGATAGTCCTTTCGCAATGGATATCCGACGAATTCGGGATAGAGAAGCAATCGCTGCAGATTGGGATGGCCGACGAATTCAATGCCGAACATGTCGAAGACATATCGCTCCCACCAGTCGGCCGTTCGATAGAGAGGGGTGATGGTCGGTACCTTCAAGTCGTCCGAGCGCAGCTCGACGCGGACCCGCAGCGATTGTTTCCGGACGATCGAATAAAGGTTGTAGGCGACCTGAAATCGCGGCTCGACTCGGGGCTTCTTCTCCAATGCATAGGCGGGCACTTCGATGGAAGCCAATGCGCCTCCACCGGTGCTCTCGCCGGCGAAGGTGAGCAGATCGACCGCGGCGATCTGCCGCAAGAGCTTCATCTCCGCCTGGTTGCGCAGCAGGGCGACGACGTCGACGACCTGCTCGCGCCGGACGGTCACCACTTCGTCGCCGCGGTGGGAGGAGCCTTTGGCATCGGGAAACCGCTCCCGGACCAGATCGACCAGGGCCTGCGACATGGCGGCGCTATCCCTTCTCGACGGTGGCGGCGCGGTGGAGCTGCGTCTGGATCTTCTCCTGCAGGATCTTGAGGCCGTCGAGTACCTGCTCGGGCCGCGGCGGGCAGCCGGGCACGTACACGTCCACCGGAATGACGCGGTCGGCGCCCTGCAGGGTGGCGTAGTTGTCGTAGAAGCCGCCCGAGCTGGCGCAGACGCCGAAGGCCATCACCCATTTCGGCTCGCACATCTGCTCGTAGACGCGCTTCAGGACCGGGCTCTGCTTGACGTTGATGGTGCCGACGATCATCAAGAGATCCGCCTGGCGCGGCGTGAATCGAGGGAACTCGGCGCCGAAGCGGGCGATGTCGTAGCGCCCCGCCATCGCCGACATGTACTCCATGCCGCAGCAGGCGGTGACGAAGGGATATTGGAAGATGCTGTTCTTGCGGGCCCAGCCGAGCGCGCTGGAGAGGTTCTTCTCGAAGAAACCGATCGACTCCTTCAGGCGCGAGAGCAGGACGGGGACGTTGCCCTCCTCGCCACCCAGCCGCGCCGACTCCGGAACGTTGCCTTCCGGCCGCACCACCGGCAGCGTCTTCACGGATTCCACTCCAGCGCGCCCTTGCGCCAGACGTAGACGAGGCCGAGCGCGAGCGTGGCCATGAAGGAGAGCATCTCGACATAGGCGAACCAGCCGAGCCCCTCGGCCTGGAAGTCGCGCAAGAGCGAGCCCCAGGGATAGATGAAGACGCTCTCGACGTCGAAGACGACGAAGAGCAGCGCGACCAGATAGAACTTGACCGAGTGGCGGGAGTGCGAGTCGCCGATCGAGGGAGAGCCGCACTCGAAAGCGGTCTCCTTGATGGCGGTGATGCGCTTCGGGCCGAGAAAAGTCGCGGCGGCGCCGATCAATGCGCAGAGCACTCCCGCGAAGAGAAGCAGGATCAAGACCGGAAGGTAAGGCGAGAGATAATCCAAGGCGCGCAAGCTAATAGCCGCCGGGTGATCCTCTGTCAACGCGCCGCGCCGCGAGCTTCAAGAGGGCGACCAGGGCTGCGGCGGCGAGGATGGCGATGGCGAGGCCGGGGAGCAATCGGCGAGGAAAATACCAGAGCCGCACCGTATGCCGGCCGGCCTGGACCGGCACCGCCATGAAGGCATAGTTGGCGCGAAGCAAGGTCGCGGGAGCGCCGTCGACGGTCGCCGACCAGCCGGGAAACCAAGGGTCGAGGACGACGACGAGCCCATCGCGCGGGGCTTCGATGGTCGCGACCGTGGACGAGTTGTAGACGCGCGTCTCCGTCGCAGGAACGGGCGGTTCTTCGGCGCCGCTCGGGGAACCGATCGCCTGCGGGACGATGGCGATCGCCCCGGTCGCGGCACGGCGCAGAAGCGGTGCCGTCAGCTCGCTGTCCTCGGCGGCCAGCCAGGCGGAAGTCCAGTAAGCGCGAGGCAGAGCCGCCATGCGGTAGAGCCGCACCTCGCCCTCGCGCGCCAGAGGCGCACTGCTCGCCTCGCGGGTGGCGGCGAGCAGCGGTGCGGCGAAGAGCTGCGTCAGCTCCGAATCGGTGCGGAAGCGGGGAAAGTTCGGATCGCCCTCCAGCGGCTGCGGACGCGGCGGCGCGCCTCTCCACGTCCCATAGAGAAGAAGCAAGACGCGCTGGATCGGCGTGGGGCCATAGCCGGTCACTCCTTCCCAGCCGCGAAGGAGCGTGGCGTTGTTCATCTCGCCCCAGTCGAGCAGCGCCGCCACCCGCCGCGGCGCGGGTGCAGAGGGCACGAAAGCGCTGAAGGCATCGAGCGCATGGCCCTCGCGCGCGGCCTCGCCGATCTCGGGCGAGTCCCAGGACTGCACCGCGACGTCGGCGAGAAAGAGGGGCACGACGAGGAGAGCCCAGCGCGGGGGCGCGAAGATCCACGCCGCCGCCAGCGCGAGAAGAGCCGCAGCCCAGGCGGCATCGGCGCGAAGGGCCTGCGCCCAGTACGGACCAGGAAAAGCAGCGAGCAGCGCGACGCCTGCGCCGAGCGCACCGAGCGCCGGGAGCACGCGCATTCGCAGGCGCGGATCGGCGCGCAACGCTGCGAGCCCCTCGGCCGCGAGCAGCGCGACGCAGAACATGCTGAGCATCAGCGCGCGGGTGGGATTGCGGAAGGAGCCGTAACCGGGAACCAGCTCCACCGCCCAGGCGTGCAAGCCGAGCCAGGAATTGCTGCCGAAAGAGATCCACAGGCCGAGGATCGCAACGGCGGCAAAGAGCCACAATCCTTTCTTGCGAAAGGGTGCAACGGCGAGCAGCGCCATCGGCAAGAGGCCGAAGTACCCTTGCAGCTCCCAGTAGTTCATCGGCCCGCGGAAGTCCGGGCGGCCGCCCCAGGCGCGCGGCAGGAGCATCGCGCCCCAGACGGAGCGGTCGGGCCAGCTCCAGGAGGCGGCGAATCGGTACGTCACGCCGGCGCCGCGCGGACCCAGCTCGTTCAACTCCGCGACGGGCAGAAGAAGCGGAGCGGCGAACGCCACGCCGAGCCCGAGCGCAAAGGCCGCAGCCCACCTCCGCAACCAGAGCGCGTAGAGCAGCGCGAGACCCGTCCCGAAATACGCCATCTGCGGCGAGCTGCCGATCCAAGTGCCAAAGGTGGCGAGCGCGGCGAGAGCGAGGAATCGCGGACGGCCGCTCGCCGCGAAGCCGTCGACCCCGGCCATCATCCACGGCCAGGCGCACGTCGAGGCGGCGAAGGTCCAGTGGTGCAGATGCACGGTCTGCTTGAGACAGAGGGCAAAGGCGACGCCGGCAAAGACGCCCTCGATGGGCCCCAAGCCGCGCTGCTTCATCCAGAACGCCATCCCCGCGGCGCAGAGGCAGAGCTCGATCAAGCTCTGGACGGTGATGCCGCGCGCCGCGTCGAGCGGCAGCGTCAGCCAGCTGAGAGGATTGAAGATCTGGAACTGGATGTCGCCCAGGATGGGATAGCCGAGGAAGATTCCCCGCTGCCAGATGGGCCACTCGCCGGCGCGGACGATGTTCTGCAGGCCGGCGCGCAAGGGGATGAAGAGCGCGCGGAAATCGTTCGCGATCAGCGCTCGGCCGGGGAGCGCGAGGCGGAAGTGAAAGAGCAGCACCAGCAGCGCCGCCACCGCGAAGGCGAGCCGCCAACGAACCGCGAGAGCGCCGGTGCGCATCCGTTCGCCTTTCTGCTATGACCGCGCGCCATGCACAAGGACTTCGAGGGCAAGGTCGCGCTCGTCACCGGCGGCTCGCGCGGCATCGGCCGCGCCGCCGTGGTCCGGCTGGCGGAGGGCGGCGCGAAGGTGGCCATCGCCTACGCCGGCAACGACGCCGCCGCGCAGGAGGCCCAGGCCGCGGCGGAGAAAGCCGGCGCGCCCGGCGCGCAATTGATCAAGTTCGACGTGGCCGACCCGGCGGCCTGCGCCAGTGCCGTCGAGGAAGTGGTCGCGAAGTTCGGCGCGCTGCACGTGCTGGTCAACAACGCCGGCATCTCCATCGACGGGCTCATCCTCCGCTACAAGCCGGAGGACCTGCGCCGCACGCTCGACGTCGACCTGGCTTCGGCCTTCCATCTCTCCAAGGCAGCGTGCCGTCCGATGATGAAGCAGCGCTGGGGAGCGATCGTCAATCTCACCAGCGTCGTCGGCGAGCAGGGCAACGCCGGGCAGACGGCATACTCGATGGCCAAGGCCGGCCTCCTCGGCCTCACCAAATCGCTGGCGCGCGAGCTGGGCAGCCGCAACATCCGCGTCAACGCCGTCAGCCCCGGCTGGATCGAGACCGACATGACCAAGGAATTGCCCGAGGCCGCCAAGAAAGCGATGGCCGAAGGCGCAGCGCTCGGCCGCGCCGGCAGCGCACGAGAGGTGGCGGAGGCCATCGCCTTCCTCGCTTCCGACCGCGCCGCCTTCATCACCGGCGAGGTCCTGCGGGTGAACGGCGGCCTCTACATGTGAGGCTTCTGCCAGGCGCGCTCGATCAGCTTCTTGGTCAAGCTGACGGCAACCGTCGTCCCCACCGCGGCGAGGATCTTCTCCCAGACCGGCGCTTCTCCGCGCGCCACCTTGTGCGGCTTTTCGACCGCGCGCCCGATGGCGATGCGGATGCGCCGCGCTTTCGCCGGCAGCTCTTCGCGCTTGTGCGCGCGCCAGACGGCGAAGACCACCCCGCCCGCCAGGGCGAGGAGCACGACGCCAGCTCCGACGGCGACCTGCGGATGCCGCCGCAGCTGCAGCTTCACGTCGGTCAGCTCGTGCCGGCGCCGGTCCAATTCCGCCAGCGACCGATCGAGGCGCGTGCGCAGGTGCTCGATCTCTTTCTCCAGCTTCCTCGGTTCTACGCCAGCCGTTCCTTCGCCCACGTGACGTCCTCCTTCAAGCTCCGGCGCGTCGCCTCGAGCGGCTCCTTGACGCGCTTGCCCCAGCCGATCAGTCCCACCGCAGTCCCCAGGAGGAGCACGGCGGCGGCGACGATCAGCGCCGCGCCCCACTCGACCATGACTCCGCCGAGCGCCATGGCGATGGCGACCAAAAGAAGATTGAGCGTGCAGAGCGCGCAGATGCCGGCGGCGGTGAGCCCCTTGGCCATCGCCACCTCCTTCTTCAGATCCGCGCGCAGCTCGGTCTTGGCCAGCTCGAATTCCTTTTTCGCCAGGAGCGCGCCACCCTCGAGGACGTGGGCGAGCAGCTGCCGGTTGCTCATCCCCTCGACGGAGACGGGGACCGCCACGCGCTCGTCGGGCAGCTTCTCCATGGTGCGCGGGCTGGGCAAGGGAATCTTCTCTTCGGCCATCTCGATCTCCTCTCGCGCGTCGGGTCTTTCCAACAGAGGCCGGTCGCCGCGCAGGGCGCGGTCGAGCTGCAGCAGCAGCCGGTAGATGATCTGCCATTCGTCCCAGGGCAGGTTGCTCTCCGCCAGGTCGCGGGCGATCTCGTCGAGCCGGCCGCGCAGCGGCTTTGCGCCTGCGTGCGCCTCGGGCTGCTCGCGGTAGACGGACCAGACCCGCTTGATCTGCTTCTCCAGCTCGCGCGCGTCGGCGCTGAAGGCTTGCAGGACCGGGCGGGCCGCGAAGACCTCGGTGCAGAGCGCGTGAGCGCGCGCGACCGCCTCCGGCTTGCCGCGCAGGATGGTCTCGTTGGGCAGCATGGCGACTTCCAGCACGCCGCTGCGGCGGAACTCGACCCGCTCGGCGGCCATCGAGGCGAATGCCGCGCCCCCGAGCCGGAGCATGATCCGCGACGGCGCGGTCATGTGCCAGGGCGCCTCCGCGGTCTGCAGAGGCAGGCCGTGCGCGCTCAGCTCGCCGCAGAGAGCCGCCATCACTTCGGCGGTCAGGGTCCGCTCCATCACCGAAGGGACGCGCACCACCTCGCGCCCCCGCGCGATGGCCGCGAGGCGCAGGATGGGCGCGATCACCAGCATGATGAGAAAGGCCGCCGCGAGCGCCAGCGTGATGGGAAAGCCGCGCAAGAGTCTCTTCCACGCCGGCTCGGGCAGCCGCTCCTGCGAACCGAAGCGCGCGACCGCGACGCCCACCACCAGAGGCACGAGCAGTGCGAGTGCGATCCAGACGATGCGCAGCGAGAGGTCGGGCACGGACCTGGCGAGCGGGATGAAGGCGATGAGGAAGAGCGCCACCTTGGGAAGAAGCGCGCCGAGCAGGAGCAGCGGCCACGCCGCGGCGACCGCCACCAGCGCCGAGAGCATGGTCTGCTCGCGCGGCGACCGCTGCCCGAAGAGCGCGATCACCGCCCAGCCGAAGATGGCATTGAGCGCCGTGCCCGCCGAGCGGGTGAGATAGCTGATCAGCGCCTGCAGGATCGCCACTCAGGAAAGCTAGGTCCCGCGAGAGGCTCAGAACAGGCCGGCGTCGTAGGCGATGCTGGCGTGAAGATCGACATCGAGGATGAAATCCGCGGCGCCGTCGGCGGTCCCGTCGAGGACGGCATAGAACGTTCCCTGCTCGTGCAATTGCTGGAGCAAGAAGGCGTCGAGCTCCGGCGTGCCGTTCAGGCGCTTGGTCGTCCCGTTGACGATCGCGAGGTCGACGGTGCCGACGGTGACGTCAGGCGAGCCGCTCAGGGTGCGGCGCAGCTTGAGCGTACCGCTGATTGTGGTCGCGGCGTTCGCAGCGTTGATCTTCCCGACGGTGACCTCGGCGTAGTCGAGATCGAGGCTCCGGATCTGGGCTTTGTGGTCGGTGATCTCGCTGTATTGCGAAAGATCGAGGAGGACATTCTGCGAGACCGCCGTCGCGCCTGGCTGCGTCTGCAGCGGGAGCGACTTCTTCATGTCGAAGGTCAGATTGACGATGCAGGCGGTGAGCGCGAGCAAGCCCAGCGCGAGGTGCATGGCGCGGCGGCGACCCATCGAGGCGCAGCTTGCCACAATGGGCGGCAACCGGCGCAGCGAATGTCCGCCCCCCGGACGGCCGGGCCGATGCGGCCGATTGCCGCACCTTGACTTGCCTCCCCTCTCCCATAGACTCTGCGCGGCCATTTCCCGAGGGAGAACCGTGCCCTTCCAGTTCGCCAACGTCCTCATCTTCTCGGCGACAGCCGTCCTTTTCGTCTTCGGATCGCTCGTGGCCGGGCGCTTCTTGCGGCCCGATGCGCCCAACCGCGAGAAGAGCATGATCTACGAGTGCGGCGAGAAGCCCATCGGGCAGGCCTGGTTCAACTTCAATCCGCGCTTCTACCTGATCGCGCTCGTCTTCGTCATTTTCGAGGTGGAGATCGCCTTCATGTTCCCGGTCGCCGCCGTCTACAAGTCGTTCATCGAGCGCGGCGAGGGCCTGCTCGCCTTCTTCGAGATCGCCCTCTTCGTCGGCATCCTCGCGGTGGGCCTGGCCTACGTCTGGGCGATGGGCGATCTGGAATGGGTCAAGGGTCTCAAGCAGGACGTGCTGGCACAGCTGCGCGAGAAGCAGGCGGCGCCGCCGGCGGAAAAGAAGGCAGCATAAAATGTCGAAGCATTACGCCCAGGACATCGGCTCGGTGGTCACCACCAAGGCCTCGTTCATCGACGAGATCATCAATCTCGCCCGCAAGAGCAGCATCTTCTACCTGCTTTTCGGCCTCGCCTGCTGCGGCATCGAGCTGATGCAGACGGGCGGGCCGCGCGCCGACATCGACCGCTTCGGCAGCGTCCCGCGCGCCACGCCCCGGCAGAGCGATCTGATGATCGTGGCCGGAACCCTGACCTACAAGATGGCCGAGCGCTGCCGGCTCTTGTACGAGCAGATGGCGGAGCCGAAGTACGTCATCTCGATGGGCTCCTGCGCCAGCTGCGGCGGTCTCTTCCAGTACGCCTATTCGGTGTGCAAGGGCGTCGACAAGCTCGTGCCGGTGGACATCTACGTCCCGGGCTGCCCGCCGCGGCCCGAGGCGCTCACCGAAGGCCTCCTGCGCGTGCAGGACAAGATCATCCGCGAGCGCTGGTTCAGCGAGCGGCAGAAGATCGGCCGCAAGCAGCCGGGCCTGGGCATCGATTACAAGGTGACCGCCTAGATGACGTTCGAAGAGATCCACCAGCGGCTCGCCGCGAAGTTCGGCGACCGCATCGGCCCTCTCGCGCCGGCGAACAAGGACGCCTTTGCTCCCGTGCAGACGCCGGCGATCGTCGAGATCTGCGAATTCTTGAAAACCGATCCCGAGCTCGCCTTCGATTGCCTGATCAATCTCTCCAGCGTGGACTGGCCGAAGAAGAACCAGATCGAGGTCGTCTATCACTTCTGGTCCTATCAGAAGCAGCACTCCTTCATCGTCAAATGCCTGCTCGATCGCGCCAAGCCGGAGTTGCCTTCCGTCACCTCGGTCTGGAACGCGGCCAACTGGCTCGAGCGGGAGCAGTTCGATCTGATGGGCGTGGTCTTCACCGACCACCCCGACCTGCGCCGCATCATGCTGCCCGACGACTGGGTGGGAAACCCCTTGCGCAAGGACTACGCAGAGCAGCCCGAGTGGCACAACATCACCACCACCCGCGAGAGCCCGCTGGACGGCTTCGTCCGCCTCGATGAGCTGGTGAAGAAGAAGGCCTCCGAGAAGAAGGAGGTGCTTCAGTGAGCAAGCCTCTGGAAATCCCGACCATGGACATGACCCACAAGGAGGTCATGCGCCGCATCGAGTACACGGGCGACATGCTGCTCAACATGGGCCCGCAGCATCCCTCGACCCACGGCGTGATCAATTTCCTCGTCCAGACCGACGGCGAGGTGATGAAGCGCGCCATCCCCGAGGTCGGCTACCTGCACCGGAGCATCGAGAAGATCGGCGAGCGCTGCACGTACAACGGCTTCATGCCCTACACCGACCGGGTCGACTACATCGCCGCGATGTTCGCCAACCAGGGCTGGGCGATGGCGGTGGAGAGGCTGGGCGGCTTCCAGGTCCCCAAGTACGCCGAATACTGCCGGGTGATCGCCTGCGAGTTGAACCGCATCGCCAGCCACCTGATCTCGGTCGGCACCATGGCGATGGACGTCGGCGCGGTGACTCCCTTCCCCTATGCGCTGCGCGAGCGCGAGTTCATCAACGATCTCCTCGAAGAGCTCTGCGGCGCGCGCCTGACCTACAATTACCTGCGCATCGGCGGGGTCGCCTTCGATCTCCCCACCGGCTACGAGGACAAGGTCGCCCACTTCCTCGATCACTTCGAGAAGATCCTCGACGAGTTCAACCGCCTCATCACCTACAACGAGATCTTCATCAAGCGGCTGGCGAACCTGGCGCCGATCCCCGCCGAGATGGCCATCGACTACTGCCTGGTGGGACCGAACCTGCGCGCCAGCGGCCTGAGCTTCGACGTGCGCAAGCAGCTGCCCTATTCGGTCTATCCCGAGCTTCACTTCGAAGTTCCGGTGGGCAAGGGCGAGGTCGGGGCCAAAGGCGACGCCTGGGACCGCTTCTGGTGCCGCGTCGAGGAGATGCGCCAGTGCTGCCGCATCCTCCGGCAGTGCCTCGCCCAGATTCCCAAGGACAAGGAGATCATGGGGAAGGTGCCGCGCAAGATCAAAGTGCCCGAAGGCGTCGAGGCCTACAGCCGCATCGAGAGCGCGCGCGGCGACATGCAGTACTACGTGGTCGGCGGCGCGGGCGAGAACGCGCACCGCGTGAAGATCCGCACCGGCAGCTTCACCGCCATGGGGATCATCGACGAGCTCTCGCGCGGGTTGATGATCGCCGACCTGGTGGCGCTGATCGCCTCGCTCGACGTCGTGGCGCCGGAGATCGACCGATAAAATGCAAGACTTCATCGACAACCTCATCCGCAGCTGGGGCCACGACCCCGCCGCCTGGCCGTGGACGCAGTTCCTCTATCTCGCCTTCATGGGCGCGGCTGCCTTCATCGTCGTCAATTTCGCCGCCATCTCCGCCGGCATCTTCTCCTGGGCCGAGCGGCGGGTCGCGGCGCGCATGCAGAGCCGCGTCGGACCCAACCGCGTCGGGCCCTTCGGCTTTCTCCAGTGGGTCGCCGATGCGGTGAAGCTGCTCCTCAAGGAAGACCTGGTGCCCGCCGAGGCCGACGCGGTGCTCTTCCGCGCCGCGCCCTACTTCATGATGGTGGGATTCGCCTGCGTCTTCGTCTGCCTGCCCTTCAGCCACAAATTGATCGTCGCCGACCTGAACATCGGCATCTTCTACATCCTCGCGGTCACGGCGCTGATCGTGGTCGGCATCATCATGAGCGGCTGGAGCAGCAATTCGAAGTGGAGCTTGTTCGGCGCCATCCGCTCCGCCGCGCAGATCATCTCCTACGAGATTCCCGCGGGCATGGCGTTGATGATCCCGGTGCTGCTCGCCGGCACGCTCAGCACGCAGGGCATCATTCGCGCCCAGGGCGGCTGGCCCTGGCAGTGGTTCATCTTCGACAACCCGGCCGCCTTCGCCGCTTTCTTCATCTACTTCATCAGCGCGCTCGCCGAGGGAAACCGCACGCCCTTCGACCTCCCCGAGGCGGAGTCGGAGCTGGTCTCGGGCTACAACACCGAGTACAGCGGCATGCGCTTCTCCTATTTCTTCCTCGTCGAATGGGGAAACATGTGGGTGATGAGCGCGATCGCCACCACCATGTTCCTCGGCGGATGGCAGCTCCCCGGCCTCTCGCCGGCCAGGTTCGACGCGCTCACCGGCGGCGTCGCGGTCATCGCCGAGATCGCCTCGCTGGCGCTCTTCGCCTTCAAGACGCTCTTCTTCGTCTTCGTGGTGATGTGGCTGCGCTGGACGCTGCCGCGCATCCGCGTCGATCAGATGATGAACATGTGCTGGAAGTACCTGGTGCCGGCCAGCTTCGCCGGCGCGCTCTTCGTCGCGGCCTGGATGCTTCTGGTGCACGAGGCGCCCTGGCTCGGCCAGGCGATGCGCTTCGCGCTCACCGCCATCGCCGCCGTGACCGTGGCCGCCTTTGCTCTGCGCACGCTGAAGAACCTCCGCGACACCGGCGACAAGTTCGATTTCACGAGCAACTGGTGACCGAACATGGCTGAACAGCTCGCACCTCCCGCGAAGTCCTCTGGCCCGATGGGCGCGTACGCCAAGAACGTGCGCGACACCGCCAAGAGCTTCTGGGAAGGCATGAGCATCACGCTCAGCTACATGTTCCGGAAGCCGATCACGACGCAGTATCCGGACCGGGTGGGCGTGCCGGTGCGCGACACCATCCCGGCGCGCTACCGCGGCTTCCTCGAAGTGGACATGGACATCTGCACGGCCTGCCTGGCCTGCGAGCGCGCCTGTCCCATCGCGGTCATCAACATCGACGTCGTCAAAGGCGATGGAAAGACCCGCCCCAAGCTCAACATGGAGCGGTTCGACATCGACATCGGCAAGTGCATGTACTGCGGATTGTGCGTCGAGCCCTGCCCGACCGGCGCCATCCAGCACACCCGCGAGTTCGAAGGCGCCGTCATGCACTTCGACAACCTGACGCTGCGCTTCGTGCCCGACCCGACCAACCCCATCCCGGCCTACAAGGTCCCGAAAGGCTCCGACGCATTCCCGCGCCGGCCGCTCGGCGAGATCACCCGCAAGCTGATCAAGGCCTGGGACGCGCCGCCGCCGCCCTTCCCCTCGATGGAGGAGGCAGCGAAGGCGAAGGAACACGGCGCGCCCAAGGAGGGCGGGCTCGATCCCTCCGCGATGGGCCGGCAGCTCGCCGCCAAGGCTCTCTCCGTCAAGGAGGACAAGCCCAAGCTGCAGAAGGTGCTGGAAGAGGCCATGGCCGGCACCGACTGCGGCGATTGCGGCTATCCCGACTGCTTCGGCTATTCGAACGCCATCGCGCAGGGCAAGGATACCGCGACCGACAAATGCGCTCCGGGCGGCGCCGATTCGAAGGCGATGCTGGAGACCATTCTCGTCACGCTCAAGACCGGCGCCGTTCCCGCCCCAGCCACGCCCGCAGCGTCAGGTTGTCGAAGTGCATGACGGCCCGCAGCAGCCGCCTCTCCAGCGCCGCCAGCCGAGGCGAAACCCGAAGCTCCCGCAGCTCCCGAAGCTCCGGCGGGCCCGCCGCCCGCGCAGGACGAGATCCCGCTGGGCACCAAGCCTCCTCCGAAGTAGAGTGCGCCGCCCATGGCCAGCTCCAACCTGCGCGCGTATCTCGTGCGCCTCGCGGTCCTTCTCGCGGGTCTGTTTCTCCTGGCGGGCGCGGGGCTCCTGCACCGCTTCGCGCAGCTCCCCACTGCGCTGACGCTGCTCGCGCAGTACCTGGGCATGGTGGGCATCCTCTGGGGGCTGAACGCCTTCTTCTTCCGCCGCGTGCCGCTCACCGGGGTGGTGCTGTTCGTCTTCTCTGGCGCGGCCTTCGGCGTGCTCTTCTTTCTCGGCTTCTTCCTCCAGGAAATCGTCGGACCCTGGCTGATCGACTCGGCCGGCCGCTTCATCGGCCTGGTGCGCCTCACCGATCTGATCTTCTACGCCTTCGCCCTGATGACGGTCCTGGGCGCGGCCGGCTGCGCCTTCTCGGGCAACATCATCTACTCGGCCTGGTCGCTGCTCTTCGCCTTCATGGGCGTGGCCGGGCTCTACGTCTTTCTCGGCGCTGATTTCCCGGCGGTGGCGCAGGTGCTCATCTACGTGGGCGGCATCCTCGTCCTCATCCTCTTCGCCATCATGCTCACCAAGCAGATCGGCGAGGACCCCAAGCTGACCAACGCGCACCTCGCGCTCCCGGTGGGCGGCGCTCTGGGCGCGGTCACGGTGGGCACGCTCTCGTACATGGCAGTGATGGCGCCCTGGAAGGTTGTGGCCGCACCCAGCTACCAGCCGGTGAGCGCCGCGCTGGGCGTCGCCTTCTTGACCGACTATCTCTTGCCCTTCGAAGTCGTGTCGGTGGTCCTGCTCGCGGCGCTGGTCGGCGCGGTGGTGATCGCGCGCAAGGAGATCAAGGAGACTTCGGACCAGCCGATATGACCAGCATCGGATTGCCCCATTTCCTCATCGTCGGCGCCGCCCTCTTCGCGCTGGGGATGATCACGGTGGTCACGCGGCGCAACGCCGTCGGCATCCTCATGGGCGTCGAGCTCATCTTGAATGCCGCCAACGTCAACTTCATCGCCTTCAACCATTATGTCGAAGGCCCCGGCAAGGTGACCGGCCAGGTCTTCTCCATCTTCGTCATCGTGCTGGCGGCGGCGGAGGCGGCGGTGGGGCTCGCCATCGTCCTCGCCATCTATCAGACCTTCCGCACCATCGACGTGCAGGAGACCGACACGCTTCGCCAATAGCTCCATGGAACACGCCGACAACATCGCTCGCGCCATCGAGGTGAGCTGGCTCTGGCTCATCCCCGCCTTCCCGCTCCTCGGCGCGGCCCTCAACGGCCTCTTCGGCGCGCGGCTGCAGAAGCGCTACGGCAAGCCCGCGGTGCACACCATCGCGGTCGGCGCCATGGTGCTCTCCTGCCTCGTCGCCGAAGCCGTCCTCTGGGGAAAGATCTTCGGCGCCGCGCCCTCCGATCGCTTCCTGGAAAATCATCTCTGGACGATGTGGCAGTCGGGCGCGCTCAAGGTGGACCTGAGCTTCGGCATCGACCCTCTCGGCATGGTGATGACGATGATCGTCACCCACGTCGCGACGCTCATCCACGTCTATTCCGTCGGCTACATGGCCGACGAACCGTCCTACTGGCGCTTCTTCTTCTGGCTCAACCTCTTCGTCTTCGCGATGCTGCTTCTGGTGATGGGCAGCAACTTCCTCGTCATGTTCTTCGGCTGGGAGGGAGTGGGCCTCTGCAGCTGGGGGCTGATCGCTTTCTGGTACACCGATCTGGAGAAGGCGAAGGCGGGCTTCAAGGCATTCATCGTCAACCGCTTCGGCGACTTCGGCTTCATCATCGGGCTGTTCATCCTCTTCTGGTCGCTGAGCGGCAGCTGGTCGTCCAGCGGCAAGTACCTTCCCGAGCGTCGCCTGTCCGGCCGCGTCCTCGGCACCTTCGCCGAGCCGGCCCGCCTCTCGCAGAACGGCGTCCGGCTGGGCCCGACCGTCGAGTTCCGCGAGCTGCGCAACCAGGTCGTCGACGAGAAGAGCGGCGTGGCCGAGCGCCTCTCGCACATGCAGCTCTGGGGCGTGCCGGTCCTGGCGCTGATCTGCATCCTCTTCTTCGTCGGCGCGGCGGGAAAAAGCGCGCAGATTCCCCTCTACGTCTGGCTCCCGGACGCGATGGCCGGACCAACGCCCGTCTCGGCGCTGATCCACGCGGCGACGATGGTCACCGCCGGCGTCTACATGGTGGCGCGGCTCAACTTCCTTTTCGCGCTGAGCAGCGCGGCGATGAGCGTGGTGGCTTGCATCGGCGTCCTCACCGCGCTCTTCGCCGCCTCGATCGGCTTCTTCCAGTACGACATCAAGAAAGTCCTCGCTTACAGCACCGTCAGCCAGCTCGGCTTCATGTTCATCGGCGTCGGAGTGGGCGCCTACTGGGCGGGAATCTTCCATCTGATGACGCACGCCTTCTTCAAGGCCTGCCTCTTCCTCGGCAGCGGCAGCGTCATCCTCGCCTGCCACCACGAGCAGGACATGCGCAAGATGGGCGGTCTGGCGAAGTACACGCCCATCACCCGCTGGACCTATCTGATCGCCTGCGTCACCATCGCCGGCTTCCCGGTGGCGAGCGCCTTCTATTCCAAGGACGAGATCCTCTGGAAGGCGTGGACGGCGGGCTCGCTCGCGGCGCCCTGGCTGGGCCAGGCGATCTATCTGGTGGGCGCGATCGCCGCGCTCGGCACCAGCTACTACATGTTCCGCTCCTATTACATGACCTTCACCGGCGAGTACCGCGGCGGGAGCGGCCACAAGGACAAGGAGCGCCTCGAGGACCCTCACTCCATGGCCGCGCACGTGCACGCCCACGCCTCAGCCCTGGCTCACGGAGAGGACGGCGCGCAGGTCGCGGCCAGCACCCAGCCGCACCAGCACGACGCCTCGCACGGCGCGGGGCCCGATCCGCATCACGGCGGCGTGCCGCACGAGTCGCCGAAGAGCATGACCTACGTGCTGATCGCGCTCGCCGCCGCGTCGATCCTCGCTGGATTCATCTTCGGATTGCCTTCCGCCTGGACCGGGCAGGAACCGCTCCTCGAGCGCTTCCTCGCGCCGAGCCTCCCCGCGGCCGAGCTGGTGAAATTCCACGAGGAGCCGCACGCGACCGAATTCCTCTTCCAGTTGGTCGGCGGCGTCGTCATCGCCGGCGGCGGCTGGCTGGTCGCGCGCATCCTCTACAAGGATGCGCGCAGCACCGCTCCGGCGCGCCTCAAGGAAATGTTCCCGCGCGTCTGGGCGCTCGTCTACAACAAGTACTACGTCGACGAGATCTACCAGGCCACCGTCGTGCGCGGCGCGCTCCTGCTCGACCGGGTCGCTTACTGGTTCGACCAGAACGTCATCGACAGCCTGGTCAACTTCATCGCCCTGCTCGGCCGCGCCGTCGCCTACTTCGACAAGTTCATCGACGAGCACCTCGTCGACGGCGCAGTCAACGGCATCGCGGACTTGACCCTCAACGGCGGCCGCGCGCTCCGGCGGCTGCAGACCGGCCACATCCAGTCCTACCTCTACGGAGCGCTGGGCGGCGCAATCGCCTTCGTCATCCTCCAGTACGTCATCCGATAATCCAATGGATCATCCGACCACATCGACAATCCTCAGCTGGATGACTTTCCTGCCGCTCATCGGCGCGGCGCTCATCCTCTGCGTCGTCGGCCTGCGCGCCAGCGGGCTCGTGCCAAAAGCGATGGCCGACCAGATCCACCGCGTCATCGCGCTCGCCGCCTCGAGCGCGGTGCTGGTGCTCGCCTTCGTGCTCTGGCGCGGGTTCGATCCGGACAATCCCGGGGTGCAATTCGTCCAGCACGCCCGCTGGATCACCGCCTACAACATCGAATACTTCGTCGGCGTCGACGGCATCTCCATCACGCTGATCATGCTCACCGCGCTGATCAGCTTCATCGCCACCATCGCCTCGATGCCCTGGTGGCCGGGCAATGCGCACCTCGACGAGCACCACTTCACCCAGCGCGGCGTCGCCGGGTACATGGCGATGCTGCTCATCCTGCAGACGGGCATGATGGGGGTCTTCGTCGCGCTCGACATGTTCCTCTTCTACGTCTTCTGGGAAGTGATGCTCCTGCCCATGTACTTCCTCATCGGCATCTGGGGCGGCTCGCGCAAGGAGTACGCCGCGATCAAGTTCTTCCTCTACACCCTGGCGGGCTCGGTCCTGATGCTGCTCGCCATCATCGGCCTCTACTTCAACGGCCCACAGGAGGTCGTCGACGGCCGGCTGGTCCACTCCTTCAACATCCTGAAGATGGCGCAGTGGGGCCGCGCGGGCGGATACCTCGCGGCGCCGCTGGTCCTCGGCTTCACTTTCGTGCGCGCTGCCTGGATCGCGCTGTTCATCGGATTCGCGATCAAGATCCCCATGTTCCCCTTCCATACCTGGCTGCCCGACGCGCACGTCGAGGCGCCCACGCCCATCTCCGTCATCCTCGCCGGCATCCTGCTCAAGATGGGCATCTACGGCATCCTCAGAGTCAATTTCGCCATCTTGCCGCAGGCGACCAAATGGGCCGCGCCGGCGATGGCCACGTTCGGCGCCATCAACATTGTCTACGCCGCCTTCGTCTGCCTGGCGCAGAAGGATCTCAAGCGGATGATCGCCTACTCGTCGGTTTCCCACATGGGCTTCTGCCTGTTGGGCATGAGCGCCTTCACCCAGCAGGGGATCGACGGCGCCGTCTTGAATCTCTGGACGCATGGATTGATCAGCCCGATGCTCTTCCTCATCGCCGGCGTGATCTACGACCGCGCCCACCACCGCAACATCGAAGGCTTCGGCGGGTTGGCCCAGCAGGTCCCCGAGTACGCCGGGCTGATGGGCCTGGCCTTCTTCGCCTCGCTCGGTCTGCCGGGCCTGTGCGGCTTCGTCAGCGAGTTCACCGTCTTCCTCGGCTCGCTCGTGCGCTGGCAGACCCTGACCATCCTCAGCGCCGTCAGCGTGATCGTCACCGCCGCGTACTATCTCTGGGCCATCCAGCGGATGATGCTCGGCAAGCTCAATCCGCAGTACAGCACGCTGCCCGACGTCAACTGGCGCGAGCGCCTCACCCTCTATCCCTTGGGCGCTTTGATCATCGTCTTCGGCTTCTATCCCCAGGCCATCTTCACGCTGATCGAAGGCTCGCTGAGAAACCTCCTCCTGCCTTTGCAATGAACAACATCCACTCGCTGCGGTTCTTCTGGCCGGAAAGCGTCCTCACCGTCGCGGTGCTGGCGATGTTGGTGCAGGACCTCTTGGTGCGACGCAGCCCGCGGCGCGTGGGCTTGCTGACCATCGGCGCTCTCTTCTGGCTGGCGCTGACCGCACTCGCCACCTGGAGGACGCCCTGGGGGAACTTCCCCATCTTCGGCGGCCTCCTGGTGCACGACCCGCTGCGGATCTTCTTCGCCTGGCTCTTCCTCGCCGCCGCGCTGCTCACCGTCGTCATCGTCCCCCGCAGCAAGGAGATCTCCAGCGCGCGGCTGGGCGAATTCTTCGCGCTACTCTTCGCTCTCTTGCTCGGCATGTACCTGATGGCGAGCGCGGCCGATCTGCTGCTCATCTACCTGAGCATCGAGACGGTCTCGCTGGTCAGCTACGTGCTCACCGGCTTCCAGCGCGGCAGGCGCCGCGCCAACGAGGCGGCGCTCAAGTACGTCATCTACGGCGGCGTCGCCTCCGGCATCATGCTCTACGGGATCAGCATCCTCTACGGACTGTTCGGGACGACGCGCGTCGCCGGCGAGGGCGGGATCGGCGCGCAGCTGGCCGACGTCACCAGCCGTCTCTTTCTCGCCCACGCCTTCGGCGGCCAGCCCGCGGCGCAGCTGGCGCTCGTGGTCGCGGTCGTCTTCCTTCTCGCCGGCGTCGGCTACAAGATCGCCGCGGTCCCCTTCCACATGTGGTCGCCCGACGTGTACGAGGGCGCGCCGACGCCGTTCACCGCCTTCCTCTCGGTCGGACCCAAGGCGGCCGGATTCGCCGTGGCCATCCGCTTCTTCTTCGCCGCTTTCGAGCGGCAGCTGCCGGGCGGCGGCTACGCCCAGGTCGGCGACCTCCCCTGGCCCGCCATCATCGGGATCATCAGCGCGATCAGCATGACCCTGGGGAACCTCACCGCCATCGTCCAGTCGAACGTCAAGCGGCTCCTGGCGTACAGCTCCATCGCCCACGCCGGATATCTCTTGATGGGCCTCGCTGCGGCCAGCACCGCCGGGGTGCAGTCGATCCTCATCTATCTCATCATCTACGTGCTGATGAACGTGGGCGCTTTCCTCGTCGTCATCGCCGTCTCGCGCGAGACGGGCGGCGAGGACATCAAGGACTTTCGCGGTCTCGGCACGCGCGCTCCCATCGCCGCATTGGCGCTGGTCATCTTTCTCTTCAGCCTGACGGGAATCCCGCCCTTTGCCGGCTTCATCGGCAAGTACCTCATCTTTGCCGCGGTGGTGCAGCGGGGCGGTTTCTGGAACGTGCTGCTGGCGGTGATCGGCGTCCTCAACAGCGCCATCTCGCTCTTCTATTACGCGCGGCTGATCAAGGCGATGTACCTCGAGGAGGCGATCGACCAGCGCCCCTTCCGGGTGCCCGCGGTCTACACCGGCGTTCTCGTCGCGCTGGCGGTGCCGAACAGCTTCCTCATCTTCTACTGGACGCCGCTGGTGCGCTGGGCGGCTGCGGCCTTCGGCGGCTCGCCATCGTCATAGTTCATTCAATGATTCCAGAGAATTACTGCAATGGCCTTTCGTCTCTACAGCCTTTTCCCGATACTGCCGGTGAAATCCGGAATCTTTTTCAGGGAAGATGAGTCCCTGACAGGACCTTTGACCGAGTCCCCTGTTCATTGCTGCTGCACGGTTGCACATCGCTCCTCGATGGCGATGGTGTGTCGCGGCCCAGTCGGGCGTGTGGCTGCGCCCTTGCACTACATCGGCGCCGGATGAGTGTTTCCGCCACCAACCGCTTCCTCCGGTATCAATTCGACAGTCCCGCGCAGCTGAGGCGGCACTCGAGGCTGCTCGACGGTCGCCTTCTCTTGTTCTTTCCCGAACAGCGGCCGCGTCTGCCCGAGCGAACCCGGACTCTGCTGGAGATCTGCTTCAGCCGATCCAGCCAGCAGGTGGCGCTGCCCGCCACGGTCTACGCTCGCGACATGTACGGCGCGACGCCGGGCATGTGGCTCGAGCTGCGCGCGCTCAGCGTCGTCGCCGGGCTGCAGTCCGCGCTGGTGGCGCCGCAGCGCAAGCGGCCCCGGCTGGGGATGGATCTGCTCGCCTGGGTGCAGCGCCCGCAGGGAGCGAGCCTCGCCTGCCCCGTCCTCGACGTCAGCGAAAGCGGCGCGCGCCTCTGGGGTGTGCCGGGCAATCCGCCGCGGCGCAACGAGGAGCTGATCGTCCGCCTGCCCGACTGCCGCGCCGTTCGCGGGCGCGTGGCCTGGTCACACGGGCGGGAGGTCGGGATCGAGTTCGGTCGCGATGCGCGGCCCGCGGCGGCGGCCGTCTTCGCCCGCGCCGCAGAGCAGTGGGCCGGCGCGAGCCTGGCGGTTCACGATCGCGCTTGCACCTGCACGAGCGGCGGCGCGCCGCGCGATCCGCCGCTGAAGCAGCCGGCGCTGAAGCAGCCGGCGCTGCGCTACGGGAAGCCGTCATGAACCCCGTCGCGCCCTGGACCGACTGGCTGACGCCCTCCTTCTTCCGCATCCGCGTCGCGCCCGCCGCGATCGAGAAGCTGAGCGCGCTTCCACCCGACCTCCAGGAACGGCTCCGGCACATGCTGCTCGACATCGTCGAGCTGGCCGACCTGGTGCCGCCCAGCACCGCTCGCTCCTGGCGCGCCAGCGAACAGGGCCGCCCTCTCTTGCAGTTGCGGCTGGGAAAGCTGGACGTGCGGTACTCGATCTCCGAGGACGACCGCTCGCTGACCATCGAGCACGTCATCATCCCCGAAGACGATACCGAGCTGGAGAAGACCGCCTGATCTGACTCAGCCCCTTCGGCTGCGCGCCCGCTCTTCCAAGGCAAAGAAACGCTCGCGCGACAGACTGCGATCGCCGAGCTTGCGGCCGGGCTGCACGGTGATGCCGTGATAATCGCTGCCGGCCGTCACCAGGAGACCCAGCTCTCCGGCCCAGCGCTGGTAAGCCTCCGCCTGATTGGGCGCGTGGTCGGGATGGAATGCCTCGACAGCATCGAGCCCCGTAGAAGCCATTGCGATCAGCTCCTGCCGGGAGATGCCGTTTGCGCCCGGATGCGCCACGCTGGCGGTGCCCGACGAGCGGTGCACGAGCTCGACCGCCTCGACGACGGAGAGCCGCCGCCGATCGACCCAGAGCGGGCCGCGCGTGCGCAGGTAGCGGGCGAAGGCGTCCTGGATGCTGTCGGCGTGCCCGCAGTCGACCAGCACGCGCGCCAGGTGCGGCCGGCCGAAGTTCTCCCCCCCGCTGCAGGCGATCACCCGCTCCAGGGTGACGGCGGTGAAGCCCATCCCCTGGGCGAGCGCGATCATCCGCTCCATCCGTTCCCGCCGCTCGGCGATCATCCCGGTCGCGAGGCGCAGAAGGCCCTCGGCTTTCGGATCGAGGAAATGGCCGAGGATGTGCACCTCGCGGCCGTGCAGCTCGGAGGAGAGCTCGATGCCCGGGACCAGCCGCACCCCGACCGCGTCCGCAGCAACCTGGCACTCCGCGATGCCGGCGACGGTGTCGTGATCGGTCACCGCGAGCACTTCCAGCCCGGCCGCCGCGGCCTCGGCGAAGAGCTGGGCTGGCGAGCGGTCGCCGTCGCTGTGCAGGGTGTGGGAGTGGAGGTCGATCGCTGGCATTCCTTGACGCCCTTGGTAGCTGCTGGTTATGTCCTTGCAGTGCAGCATGTCCTGCAGATCAGCCGCAAGATCGACTACGCCCTGCGGGCGATGATCTACCTTGCCGGCGTTCCGGCAGGGAAGGTGGCATCGCTGCAGGAGCTTTCCGCGCCGCTGCGGCTGCCGCGCGAGTTTCTCGCCAAGATCCTCAAGATCCTCGCCGGGCGCGGCCTGGTGCGCTCGGCGCGCGGCGCGCACGGGGGATATCAGCTGGCGCGGCCGGCGCGCGACATCTCCTTCCTGGAGGTGATCGAAGCCGTCGAAGGGCCGGTGCAGCTCAACGTCTGCCTCGATCACAAGGACCGCTGCGACGTGAGCGCGAACTGCACCATGTACCATGTCTGGAAGGACGGCCAGGAGCGCATGCTCGAGGTCTACCGGCGCACTTCGCTGGCCGAGCTGTCCGAGCCGGAACGCGCCGCGGCGCCAGTGCTGCTCGGCCTTCCCGGCGCAAGGAACTAGAAAACCTTGAGCGCGAGATCGAGCGCGTCGCGGTGCGCTTTCCAGCGGACTGCGGCGCGCGCCTCGTCGGGCGAAACCCAGCGGTAGGCGACGTGCTCGTCGGAGAGCTGCGGCTCGGCGTCCTTCCCGGTGCGGAGAAGAAAGGCATGCTCCTCGAAGTCGCCCTTCTTGCCGCGGTAGTGGTGGGCGAGCTCGAGGTCCACCAGCTCGCCGTCCAGGCCCGTCTCCTCCCTCGCCTCGCGCGCCGCGCATTGTGCAGGCGACTCGCCAGCGTCGGCCTTGCCGGTGACCGGATGCTCACCGGCGCCGCGCCGATCCGGCCGCTTCAAGAGCAGCACTTGTGGGCCGGGTCGCACGATCCAGACCAGCGCTTTCGTCCGAGCATCGGCCAAGTCCGGCCACTGTAACAGAGCGGCCCTTGTGGTAGATGGCACCGATGCCGCCGAAGCTGCCGCTCGAGCTTTTGGGGCCCGACCCGCGCCGCGGCCTCTCCGGCATGGCCCGCCATCTGATCGGCAGCGAGATCCTCAAGATCGCTGCCGAGGTCCGCGCCGCGAAGAGCGGCGGCCAGCGCATCGCCGATTTCACGGTGGGGGATTTCTCCTCCCGCGAGTTCCCCGTCCCCGCGCAGCTGCGCGACGGGATCGTCCGCGCGCTCGAGGCAGGAGAGACCAACTATCCGCCTTCCGACGGCGTGCTGCGGCTGCGCGAGGCGCTGCGCGAGTTCTACCAGGCGCGCCTCTCGCTCGAGGTGCCGCTCGAGGCGACCCTCATCGCCGGCGGCTCGCGCCCGGTCATCTACGCGACCTATCGCGCGCTGATCGAGCCGGGTGACGTGGTCCTCTACCCGGTGCCGAGCTGGAACAACAACCACTATTGCCATCTGGTGGGAGCGCGCGGCGTGCCGATCGAGACGCGCCCCGAGGACGGCTTTCTCCCCACCGCGGAGTCGCTGCGGCCGCATCTGCGCCAGGCGCGGCTGATCGCCCTCTGCACGCCCTTGAATCCTGCCGGGACCGTCCTCGCGCCCGAGGAAGTGGGCCGCATCGCCGAGGCGGTCGTCGAGGAGAACCAGCGCCGCGGCGCTTCCGAGCGGCCGCTCTATCTCCTCTATGACCAGGTCTACTGGATGCTCTGCTACGGGTCGGCCCGCCACGAGACGCCGGTGCATCTCGTGCCCGAGGCAGCGCGGTACACCATCCTCATCGACGGAATCTCCAAGTCGATGGCCGCGACCGGCGTCCGGGTAGGCTGGGGCGTCGGGCCGCCAGCCGTCATCTCCGCCCTGCGCGACATCCTCGGCCACGTCGGCGCCTGGGCTCCGCGCGCCGAACAGGTTGCGGTGGCCGCGCTTCTGCGCGATGCGCCCGCGCTCGACGCTCACCTGCGCACCCACCTGGGCGGGCTGCAGGCGCGACTCGACAAGCTACACCAGGGATTCTTGCGGATGGCCAAGGCCGGCCTGCCGGTGCGCGACATTCCTCCGCAGGGCGCCATCTACCTTTCGGCTCAGTTCGACCTGGTGGGGCGCAAAGGTCTGCGCACCAACGACCAGGTCCGGCGCTACCTGCTGGAGGAGGCCGGATTCGCCGTCGTGCCCTTCCAGGCCTTCGGCCTCTCCGGCGAGAACGGCTGGTTCCGCCTCAGCGTCGGCGCGGTCTCGCTGCAGGACATCGAGGAAGCATTGCCCCGCATCGAGACCGCACTGCGCAAGCTGATCTGACTCAGCGGGTCGGCGTGCTGCCGCTCGGGCTCGTCGAACCGGCCGGGGCGGTGCTGTCGCTCGGCGCCTTCGACGTGTCGCTCGTGCCTGTGCCGGTGCTCGAGGGCGTGCTGCCGCTCGAGGTGCTGCCGGCGGCGCTGCCCGACGAGGTGTCGGAAGTGCCCGGCGCTCGCGGCGAGGTCATGTCGTTGCCGCTGCGGTCGCGCGGGAGCGTCTCGCCGCTGCGGCCCTGCGGCTGGCTGCTGCCCGGCCTGGCGGCATTGGGGTTGTCCTTGCAGGCGCCGACGGTGACGAGAGCGGCGGTTGCACCCAGGGTGAGCCATCTGCGAATCGACATGCGATCCTCCGTGTCAGGGTGGACCCTCAATCTTGGGAGCGGCCCTTGCGCAGGCAATCCGCGGCGCCGCGGAGGCGGGCGGGCATCCGGGTGGCGGTCCGAGGTACAATCGGGCCGTGCCCAAGGACCCACGACTGAGCGAGCGAAGCATCCCCGCCCCCGCTGGCGGCGGCGCGCGCCGACTGCCTCCGCCGCGCGAGGAGGTCCGCGTCCTCACCCCGAGGCAGGTCTTCGAGCATCTCGACCGCTACGTGATCGGCCAGCGCGCCGCCAAGCGGGCGGTGGCGACGGCCGCCCACCAGCACCTCAAGCGCATCGAGCAAAGGCGGCTGGGGAAGCCGTCGCTCTTGCGCAAGTCCAACCTGCTGCTCATCGGCCCGACCGGCTCGGGCAAGACGCACATCGCGCGCAAGCTCGCCGAGCTTCTCGAGGTGCCCTTCTCCGTCGTCGACGCGACCGAGTACACCGAGGCCGGCTACTACGGAAAGGACGTCGAGGTGATGGTGGCCGAGCTCCTCCTCAAGAGCGGCCACTCCATCGACGCCACCGAGCGCGGCATCATCTTCATCGACGAGATCGACAAGATCGCGCGCCGCAACGGCTCGGCCCGCACCGGCGCCGGCTCGCGCGACATCGGCGGCGAGGGCGTGCAGCAAGCGTTGCTCAAGCTGCTCGAGGGCCGCGAGATCTTCGTGCCGCTCAACGTGACGCAGCACTGGAACAAGCACGACTTCGTGCAGGTGGACACCTCCGACATCCTCTTCATCTGCGCCGGCACCTTCACCGACCTCCACCAGGTGCAGATCGACAAGCAGGTCGGGTTCGGATCGACCGGCCGCCGGATGGGCGCGGCGCGGCTGCGGGTGAAGGAGCTGATCGAGTACGGCATGCTCGCGGAGCTGCTCGGGCGGCTGCCGGTGCAGGTGCAGCTCGAGGAGCTGACGCCCGACGAGCTCTACGAGATCCTCACCGCGCCGCCCGATTCGCTGGCGCGCGAATATCGCGAGGCGCTCGCGCTCGACGGCGTGGAGCTCGACTTTCAAGAAAGTGCGCTGCGGGCGGTGGTCGAATTCGCGGTGGAGAAGAAGCTCGGTGCGCGGGCGCTGCGGGGCATCCTCGAGGAGGTGCTGGCCGACGTGATGTTCGAGGCCCCCGAGAAGCACGGCGAGCAGGTGGCGATCGACCGGCGCTACGCCCTGGCGCGCCTCAAGCGGGTCGACGCGGCGGCGCTGCGCGAGAGCTGACGCAGGATTGCGCTGCCGGCGGGCGGTGCGCACCGTTTGGGTCAAACGGAGCGACGCCATGAGACTCGCATTGGCCATCTTCAGCGCAGTGTTCTTCCTCGGCGCGGCTTCCCCTGGCGCAGAAAAGACCCAGGACCAGCCGCCGCCGCCGAAGCATCACAGCAAGCTCAAGGGAGCGGTCGTCGGTGGAGCGGGCGGCGCGGTCGTCGGCGGCAAGAAAGGCGCGGTCGCCGGCGCAGCGGGCGGCGCGCTCTGGCAGCACCACAAGAACAAGAAGGAAGCGAAGCAGCGAGCGAAGCAGCAGCAGTGATTCTCGCGCGTGGCTGCGGCCGAAGCCCGCGGCACCGCCTCAGCGCGCTTCGGTCAGCTTCTTTTTCAGCGGCGTCGGCTGCTTCAGCTCGGTGATGAGATTCACTTCCGTCGCCGCCGCCAGCGCGTTCGAGTGATCCAGCCCCAGTTTCGCGACCGGCGTGTCGTGCTCCACGTGCGACATGTGCGGCCGGACGAGCGCGACCAGCGAAGCGACGGCCCAGGCAACCAGCAGTCCCTTGGCCGCCCCGACGCCGAAGCCGCCGACTTTGTCGACCGATCCGGTGAATCCGTGCGCCAGGTTCTTGTGGAGAGAGTTGCCGATCAGCTTGGAGACGATCTCCACCACCAGGAAGATGGCCACCGCCATCGCCGCGGTCGCGACGGTGGCGGGCAAGGACAGATCCTTGGCGAAGGCGTCCCCGAACGGCTCGGCAAAGAGCCGCGCCAGCACGATGCCGCCGATGAACCCCACCACGCCGAAGATCTGCCGCATCAGCCCGCGCCAGGCGCCGAGCAGCGCGAAGAGGGCGATCAGCCCCAGGCAGAGGAGATCGAAGATCACCTGACACTCATGTCGGTCTTGACCAGCTTGCCGGCCTCGTCGCGCTTGGCCTTGAAGTTGGGATTGTTCGGCTCGTAGGTGAGCGCCATCTTGAAATTGCGCTCTGCCGCAGCGAAGCGCTGCGCCGCCATGTCGGCCAGCCCGGCCATGAAGAACTTGCGCCCTTGGGGCGTGGCGCCGACCTCCTGCTCCTTCTCCTTCTTCAGCTCCTGCTCGCTCGCCTCGACGAAGCGCAGCTTCTTCTGCCGCTCGCCGCCGAGGATGTCGGCCAGGTACTTGATCCGCTTGCTGTCCTCGCGCAGGCAGACGTAGGCCTCGTTGATGCGCTTGTAGATCCTGCCGATGTTGTCCTTCAGCCCGCTCGCCGGCAGCGTCGAGAAGCGGTCCGGATGATAGGCGCGCGACTCGCGATAGTAAGCGGCCTTGATCTCCGTCGGGCTGGCTGCCTGCCCGACCTTGAGGATTTGAAAATAGTCGAGCTCGTCGAGGATCTGCGCCAGCGCCTGCGCCTCGATCTCGAACGCCTCGTCCGTCAAGCGGCCGCCTCGCCGCGCGCCAGAGTGGTGCGAGCGTTCTTTTCCTGGGCCTGCTTGATCATGTCCTCGGTCAGGCCGGAGGAGAGGCGGATGGTGCAGGAGGTCTTCTGCCCGGTCTCGACGTCGGAGGCGGTGACGTTGACGATGCCGTTGGTGTCGATTTCGAAGGTGACCTCGATGCGCACCTCCCCACGGTACCCGATGCGAAATCCGGAGAACTCGAACTCGCCGAGCAGCTCGCACTCGCCCGCCTTGTTCGACTCGCCCTGGTAGACGCGGATTTTCACCTTGTCCTGGCCGTCGCGGTTGGTGGTGTAGCTCTTCGACTTCTCGATGGGGATGGGCGTGTTCTTGTCGATGATCTTGTCGGTGTAGCCGCCGACGGTGCCGACGCGCAGCGTGAGGGGCGTGACGTCGAGCAGGTAATGGTCCGACTTGGAATCGAGCAAGGACGAGGCCTGGATGGCCGCGCCCATGGCGACCACCTCGTCGGGGTCGATGCCCGCCATCGGGTCCTTCTGGAAGTAGTGCTTGACGCTGGTGCGGATGATGGGCAGCCGCGTGGGGCCACCGACGAGGATGATCGCGTCGAGATCCTGCGCGGTCATCTTCGCGCCCTGCAGCGCTTCGTCGCAGACCTTGAAGGTCCGCTGCACCAGGTCCATCACCATCTTGTTGAACTCTGCTTCGGAGAGCTGCGCAGTGAGGTCCATCACCTTGCCGGTCGGATCCTGGCAGATGCCCTCCACGCCGATCTTCGCCACCCCGTCGCGGCCGACGTCGATCTTGGCCCGCTCGGAGGCCTCCTTGAGCATCTGCAGGCAGTACTTGTTCAGGCGCAGGTCGATGCCGTGCACCTTGAGGAAGTTCTCCGCCAGCCAGGTCATGATCCGGTCGTCGAAGTCGTCGCCGCCGAGGTAGGTGTCGCCCGCCGTCGACAAGACCTCGAAGACGTCTTTGCCGATCTCCAGGATGGAGATGTCGAAGGTTCCGCCGCCCAGGTCGTAGACGGCGATCTTCTGGGTGATGTCCTTGCCGAATCCGTAGGCGAGCGCCGCCGCGGTGGGTTCGTTGAGGATGCGGAGCACATCCAGGCCGGCGATGCGGCCGGCGTCCTTGGTGGCCTGCCGCTGGTTGTCGTTGAAGTACGCCGGGACGGTGACGACCGCCTTCTTGATCTCGTGCCCCAGGTAGTTCTCGACGATCGCCTTCATCTCCTTGAGCACCAGCGCGGAGATCTCCGGAAGAGAAAAGACGTTCTCGCGGATCTGGATGCGCACGGAGTTGTTTTCGCCCTCGATGATCTTGTAGGGCATCACCGCCTGGGCCTTCTTCACCTCGTCGGAGAAATAGAACCGGCCAATGAGGCGCTTGGCGCTGTAGACGGTGTTGTCGGCGTTGGTGATGATGTTGCGCTTGGCGCTGTTGCCGACCAGGACGGTGCCGTCCTCGAGGAAACTGACCACCGAGGCGTGGGTGCGCTCGCCCCACTCGTTGGGGATGACGACCGGTTTGGCGTTCTCGATGATGGAGACGCAGCTGTAGCTGGTGCCGAGGTCGATGCCGATCGCTGTCTCGCCGGGGTCGGCCATGGAGGGAGAGTCTCCGGGTGGAGGGACCCGGCGAGTCTACGGGCCGGTCGTGGGGCGGTCAACGCGCGGACCGCGTGGTCTGCGGCATGGCGAATTGAGGAAATGTGCGCTACGATCAAGAAGGCACCCGGAGGGTCACGTGGCTGAATTCCTCGCCATCCACCAGACTGACGCGAGTCTCTTGTCCTGCCTGCTCAGGCGGCTGGTGGGCAAGGTCTCGCTCGGTCCGGCGGACGGCGTCGCGGGCGTGGGGTTCTTCCAGAGCGACGACGTCCTCCTGCGCAAGCGACCACTCCTCGGCCCGCCGTTGCCGGAAAAGCTCGCCGAAGGAGTGGAGAGCGAGGCGGCGTTGATCTGCAGCGGTGCGGTGGGGGCGCAGGGGGGCCGCGCCTTCAATGAGCAGACCGCCCTGCCCTTCCGCTTCAAGCGCTGGCTGTTTGCCATCGCCGGACAGCCCGACTCGCTGGCGCCGATCCGTTCGCAGATGCAGAAGGAGCTGCCCGATTATTTGCGGCGCTCGGTCAAAGGCGATTCCGCCGCCGAGGCGCTCTTCGTCACCTTCCTCTCCAGACTGCGCGACGTCGGCCGGCTCGACGATGCCGACGTCGATGCGGTCACTTCCGGCCGGGCGCTGGCCGCAGCGGTGGGCGAGGCCGAGCGCGCGTTCGAGCAGCAAGGCAAGCCGCTGCCGCCGCTCTCCGCGGTGGCGACCAACGGGCGGGTGATGGCGGCGCTGCGGCGCGGGCATCCGCTCTTCCTCGGCGTAATCGACGGGCTCATTCCCTGCCAGCGCTGCGAGATCGGCGCGGGGGCGAGCGACCTCGATCCGCGGGTCAATTCGCACAAGATGCTGCGGGCGGCGATGCTCCTCTCCGGCGCGCAGCCTGCGCCGGAAGGCTTCCGCGAAGTGGCGGAGCGCGAGGTCCTCGCGGTCCCGCGCGGCTTCAGCGAGATCGAGAGTCTTTAACCCCGCTGCTCAGTTGAGTTGGGTACGTGTACCTTCGACGTAACGCTCTTCGATCCGGCGCCTCTGGCGCCTCCACCAGGGGGGATCTCGCTCCCCCCTGGACCCCCCAACTTCCCACCGTCAACAAAGATGGGCGGTGGGATTAGAACGTCGAGCGCTCGAGGATCAGCAGCCAGACGTTGCTGAGAAAATGCGCGATCGAGGCGCCGAGGATGGTGCCCGTCCGCCAGCGCAGCCAGGCGAACCAGAGCGCAGGAAAGAAGACGGCGAGCCGCCACGGCGCCGGCTCCAGCAGATGGCCGACCGCGAAGAGCGCCGCCACCACCACCGCAGTGCGCACCGCGCTCCACCGTTCCTGGAAGCGCAGCGTCAGGTAGCCGCGATAGAAGAACTCCTCGGCGAAGGCGACCGCGGCATTGCCCGCCACCTGCCCCGCGAACTCGAGCGAGATCGGAACCCGCAGCTCGAATCGCAATCCGCCTTTCGCATACGGCGCGAGCATTGCCTGCATCGGCGCAGGCAGCCGGCCGAGCCAGGAGGTAAAGAGAAAAAACCCGAGCGCGAAGAGCGGCAACACCAGCGCGCAAGTGCCGAGCGACCAGGCGAGATCCTGGCGAAGCCGGTCGAACCGCCATCCCGCGTCGCGCGCGTCCTGTCCGCGCTTCTCCAGATATCGCACTGGCGCGTACAGGAAAGCGGCCACCGCCACCGCGCCGACCAGGCCGTGCAGGAAGGGAACGGCGAGCGCGATCACCTCGATCGCCGCCAGGCCGAGAATGACCGCCGCCCACACGGCCACCGCTTCGCGCACCGGGCCCGCCGGAGGCGCGGCCGGCATCGTCATCGTGCAGTAGCGACGGGAAGGCGATTGGCCTTCCAGGCGTCCATGCCTCCGCGCATGCTGAGGGCATTGCGGCCCATCTGCTTGAGCCACATCGCCGCGTTGTAGGAGCGCATCCCGCGGTGGCAGACGGTGACCACCTCACGGTCCTCAGGGACTTCGGTCAGGCGCGCGGGCAGCTCGTTCATGGGGATGAGCAGCGCACCTTCGATGATGCCCTCCGCCTGCCATTCCTTCGGCTCGCGCACGTCGAGGACGAGCGGCGGGTTCTCTCCCGCGAGCTTCTGCGACAGATCCTTGGGGTCGATTTCCATCTACCTCGTCCTCGCCTGGCGAATGTAACGATCGAGGTCCTCGCGGTCGATGAGCGAGAGGATCTCCAGCGTGTTCCCCTCGCCGCGCCGGTAAATGAGCCGCACGTCGGTCGCCACCCGGATGCGATAGTAGCCGGGCAGCCCCTCCAGCGCAGTGGCGCGCAGCGATCCATGACGCCAGTCGCGCGCCAGCAGCGAGACCTTGTCGAAGGCAGCGCGCTGCATGCGGCGGTCCCAGCGCTGGATGGAATCGTAGAATTCCTTGGTGAAGATGGGGACGAGGAAGGTGGCCGCTTCTTCCGCCGAGGGGAGATCCTCCCCTGGCACCGGGGCGGGGACCGGCGCCGGCGCCACTGTCCGCTCGGCGCGGGCCAGCTTCTCGCGCAGCTGATCGCGCTCCTCCTGCGCCGCGCGCAGTTTCTCGGCGAGCGAGCGCGCCTCGTCGGCCAGGCGGCGCGCCTCCGCCAGCGCGCGGCCCTCGCCGGCGGCGGTGAGGCGAGCCACTTCGGCGGAGGCCTTCGCCAGCTCGGCCCGCAGCCGCTCCAGCTCGTCGCGCGCCTCGGCGAGCGACTTCTCGCGCGTCGCGGTGTCCGCCCGCGCCGCGACCAGCTGCTCCCTGGCGGCAGTCCGTTCCTTCTCGGCGCGTTCGGCGGCCTTGAGGGCGGCATCGCGTTCCTTGCGCAGCTCCGAGGGCGGTGGCGGCGGCTTGCGCGGCGCCTTGCCCGTGGGCGCCTCCAGCATCTCCACGCCGAGGTCGATGGCGGTCAGCGCCGCGCCCTGCATCTTCTCCTCTTCTTCGAGCAGCGCCCGCCAGGCGATGCGAGCCAGGTGCTGGAGCGGGTCGCCGGTGAACAGCTCGAGAGCGTCGCGGTACTGCTCTTCGTCGAGTCTCTTCCCCTCGAAGGCAGGATTGCGCAGTGCCTCGCGGATGGCTTTGTCGAGCAGCTGCGCGGCATCTTTCGCCGCCTTGGCCTCGTCAGCCAACAGGCGCGCCACCTGGTTGGGCGGCATCGCCTCCAGCCGATATCCGGGGCTGTAGAGCCGCAGCTCGCCGCAAAGGTCGAGCAGGCGCTTGTCAGGAAAGCAAAGCTCGAGGAATTCGCCGAGCCGCGCCGCGTCCAGCCGGTCGAGCGGCAGCGGCGCCGGCGAGATGGGAATCTCCTGCCCGGGCGGCGGCGCTTCGGCAGCGGTCTTGGCCTTCTTGGCCATGGCGAGCGGCCAATACCACAAAGGGGGTGAAACGAAGGCGCTTTCGCTGCATCCAAAGCCTGTTTCGCCTATACTTCATGGCAACGCCAACCGAAAGGCAGGAGCAATGGAGAACGTCGAGACCAGCATCCCCCAGGCCACCAGCCAGGCAGAGCCTCCTCCGCCCATCAAGCTGACGGACAGGGCCGCGGCGATGGTCAAGGAAACCATCGGGCGCGAGAACCTCGAGGGCTCCGGCCTGCGCGTGGCGGTGGTGGGCGGCGGCTGCTCCGGCTTCCAGTACAGCCTCGACCTCGACAAGGACGCGCGCCCCGGCGATCTGGTCTTCGACGTGCAGGGCGTCAAGGTCTTCGTCGACCCGATGAGCTCGATGTACCTGCTCGGCGTCGAGGTCGACTACGTCGAGGGTCAGTTCGGCCAGAGCGGGTTCTCCTTCAAGAACCCCAACGCCAAGCACACCTGCGGTTGCGGCTCGAGTTTCTCGGCGTAGAGAAAAGCCGCTCGTCCGATCGCCCGCGAGCCATCTTCGCGGGCCCTCGTCGGTTGGAATCGCCTCCGCGCATCGCCAAGGTTGATGCGTACACCAACCGAACCCAGAAAGAGAGGCATCGTGAAGATCACCGTCATCTCCGCCTTGGCGCTCGTCCTGTCTGCTTTTGGGGCGCAGGCACAGCAGCGCGACCACGACGAGGCGATCAATCAAGGCTCGTCGACCTCGACAGCGCAACCCGGCACTCCCACCCCCGACCAGGTGGACAAAGCGAGCCGGCCCGAGGATGGTGAAGCGAAGTCGAAGCCCGAATCGAAGAGCAACGAGCCGTCGGCGACGACCGAAGCGGATCAGGCCGGCCAGAGCGACCAGCTGAAAGTGAAGCGGCACCGCGACGGCTCGCAGGCGCGCACCAGCGTCAGCAGCCGCCACCGGACGCGGACTCCGCCGAGCACTTCGGAGGACATTCCGCCCTCGAGCGATCGCGACTCGAGCGCGACCAACCCGAAGAACCGCACTGATCTTGGGATGAGCGGCACGA